>Ga0265798_10000470_pt1 | contig 67366 bp, 69 predicted proteins | sample P3T30metagenome_FD_192430 | JGI IMG/M metagenome (GOLD analysis project Ga0265798, IMG submission 192430) | Plant litter microbial communities from East Loma Ridge, Irvine, California - P3 T30 | ecosystem: Environmental > Terrestrial > Plant litter > Unclassified | place: USA: California... | reverse complement strand
GCGAATTCTACAGCGTTACAACCGCGTGTCAAACTCTTTTTTCTCACCGCTGTCGATTCAGACAAACTCGACCGACTTCCTCGCTGACCTCATTCGATAAACCCTTGTAACTCATTGAACTACAAGGCTTTTTCGTTTCCGTCTGCGCCGGAAGTGGGCGAATTATAGACACCTCAACGAGCGCGTCAACCGTTATTTTGAACTTTCTTCAGAAACCAGCGTAACGCGCCCGAAAGCCTTCTTGCCAGCCTGGCAGACGTGCGTCGAACCCAGCTTGAAGATAAAGCCGCGATCCACGACCTCTCCATCTATACGCACACCACCGGAAGCCAACAGATCACGAGCAACTGCTGCGTTCTTTACCAGGCCCGCCTTATTAAGGACGGCCGAGATCGGCATGTCTTCAGCAGCCCCTACAGATATCTCCGGCAGATCGTCAGGCAGCTCGCCTTCCTTCATACGGTTACCCGCAGAGCGGTGCGCATTGGCTGCAGCTTCTTCGCCGTGAAAACGAGCGACCAGTTCTTCCGCCAGCTTGATCTTGATATCACGCGGATTGGCACCCGCCTCGCAATCAGCCTTGAAGCCCTCGATTTCTTCCATGCTGCGGAAACTCAGCAGCTCGAAGTAGCGCCACATCAATGAGTCAGGCATCGATACCAGCTTGTTGTACATGATGCCGGGGGCTTCCTGGATGCCGACGTAGTTACCCAGCGACTTGGACATCTTCTTGACGCCATCCAACCCCTCAAGCAACGGCATGGTCAGGATGCACTGCGGCTCCTGCCCATAAGCGCGCTGAAGCTCACGCCCCATCAGCAGGTTGAATTTCTGGTCGGTACCGCCCAGCTCGATATCGGCGCGTAGCGCGACCGAGTCGTAGCCCTGAACCAGCGGATAGAGGAATTCGTGAATCGCGATCGGCTGACTGCCTTTATAGCGTTTGTCGAAATCATCACGCTCGAGCATGCGCGCGACCGTGTACTGCGAAGACAGACGAATGAAGTCGGCAGGACTGAGCTTGTCCATCCAGGTGGAGTTGAATGCCACCTCGGTTTTAGCAGGATCGAGAATCTTGAACACCTGAGCCTTATAGGTCTCGGCGTAGTCCAGAACCTGCTCACGGGTCAATGGCGGACGAGTGGCGCTCTTGCCGCTCGGGTCACCGATCATGCCGGTGAAGTCACCTATAAGGAAGATGACCTGATGACCCAGGTCCTGGAACTGGCGCAGCTTGTTAATAAGGACGGTATGACCCAGGTGCAGGTCGGGTGCCGTCGGATCGAAACCGGCCTTGATGCGTAGCGGCTGGCCGCGCTTGAGTTTGGCGACCAGTTCGGCCTCGACCAGGAGTTCATCCGCGCCGCGCTTGATCAGCGCCAGCTGCTCTTCAACCGACTTCATATCAGCCCCCAATTTAAAGGGAACCAACCATACAAGATCAGAGCCCAATTACAAGTTTTTGCCCAGCACACGCCTACGATTCCAGAAGGGATTCGTGGGGAGGGTTGCTTCGAGCAGGTTTTGGTTATATTTTATACAGTTATTTCATCTTCATCATGTCATTCATCTTTTCCATTTCACCTTTTTCAAAGTCAAAATTACCTATGATAGACACACCGCCTAAAGCGCCCCCGCTTTATCCGAAGAGTCACCTGCTCGCTGCGAGCGGCATTGCTGCCCTGCTGAGCCTGGCTCTCCTCGTTTTCCCATCCAGCGAAGTTGAAGCCAAACGAACCAATCTGGCACTCGACCTGGAAATGCCCACAGATCCGAACGCACAAGACCAAGACGCTCCGGAAGCCGCTCAAGCCACACCTGAAAACGCCGAATCGCCCTTCGCTCAGATCGACAACGGCGAAGAACAGACCGCCGAGACCGCCAGCAAGCAGCCCGACCCAGCCAAGCCGGCGCCGGAAGCAGCCAAGAACCCGAATCATCGTGAAGTCGTAGTCGCCAAGGGCGATACCCTGTCCACCCTGTTCGAAAAGGTGGGTCTTCCGGCAACGACCGTCCATGAGGTACTGGCCAGTGACAAGCAGTCCAAGGAGTTCAGCAAGCTGCAGAACGGCCAGATCCTGCAGTTCGAGCTCACGCCGGATGGTCAGCTCAAGCAATTGCACACCAAGCTCAGCGAGCTCGAGACCATCAGCCTGTCCAAATCGGCCAGCGGTTTCACGTTCAGCCGCGAAGTCAGCAAGCCCAACGTTCGTAACGCGTACGTCCATGGCGTGATCAACAGCTCTCTCTCGCAATCCGCGCAGCGTGCAGGGCTGACTCACAGTATGACGATGGACATGGCCAACATCTTCGGCTACGACATCGACTTCGCCCAGGACATCCGCAAGGGTGACGAATTCGACGTGGTCTACGAGCAGAAAGTCGTGAACGGCAAGCCCGTCGGCACCGGCAATATCCTGTCCGCCCGCTTTACCAACCGCGGCAAGACCTACACAGCGGTTCGTTACACCAACAAGCAGGGCAACACCAATTACTACACCGCTGATGGCAACAGCATGCGCAAGGCGTTCATCCGTACGCCGGTGGACTTCGCCCGCATCAGCTCGATGTTCTCCATGGGTCGCCAACACCCGATCCTCAACAAGATCCGCGCCCACAAAGGCGTCGATTACGCAGCGCCACGTGGTACACCTATCAAGGCAACCGGCGATGGCAAAGTCCTTCTCGCAGGTCGTCGCGGCGGCTACGGCAATACCGTGATCATCCAGCACGGCGATACCTACCGCACGCTGTACGGCCACATGCAGGGCTTCGCCAAAGGCGTACAAACCGGCTCATCGGTGAAGCAAGGTCAGGTGATCGGCTATATTGGAACAACCGGCCTGTCGACAGGCCCGCATTTGCACTACGAATTCCAGGTCAACGGCGTACATGTCGACCCACTGGGCCAGAAACTTCCGATGGCGGATCCTATCGCCAAGTCCGAAAAGCAGCGGTTCATGCAGCAAAGCCAACCTTTGATGGCGCGCATGGATCAGGAAAAGGCCACCACGCTGGCCTCGAATAAAAGGTAATCCATGGCCTTCTTCTATATAGGTGTGATGTCCGGCAGCAGCCTCGATGGGATTGATATCGCCCTATTGGAGCAAGACGACCGACCAAGACTTTTGGCAACCCACTACATTCCCATGCCGGAAGACCTGCATGCGGAATTGCTGGGTCTCTGCTCAAGTGGCACGGATGAGCTGACGCGCGCGGCAATTGCCGAGCAGAAGTGGTGCCATCTGGTTGCCAAGGGTGTTTTGCAACTGCTGGAAGAACAAAACATGGTCGCCGGTCAGATCCGCGCAATCGGCAGCCACGGTCAGACTATCCGCCACGAGCCGGCACGCGGTTTCAGCATCCAGATCGGCAACCCTGCGTTGCTGGCCGAGCTGACCGAAATCACGGTCGTCAGTGACTTCCGCCGTCGTGACATCGCAGCAGGAGGCCAGGGCGCACCCTTGGTCCCGGCCTTCCACGAAGCGTTGTTCGATGACAACAAGGAACACCGCGCAGTACTCAACATCGGCGGGTTCAGCAACCTGAGTCTGATCGAGTCCGATCGCCCGGTGACCGGTTTCGATTGCGGCCCGGGCAATGTCTTGCTCGATGCCTGGATTCAGTCGCAGCGCAATCTGAGCTATGACAAGGATGGCGCCTGGGCCGCCAGCGGGCAGGTAGATGCGGCGTTGTTGAAGACGTTGTTGAGCGACCAGTTCTTCCTGACCAAGGGTCCGAAGAGCACTGGCCGCGAAGTGTTCAACCTCGGCTGGCTGCATCATCATCTGTTCCAGTTGCCAACCCTGGCACCGGAAAACGTCCAGGCGACATTGCTTGAACTGACCGCGCTGACCATTACCGAATCTCTGCAGTCGGCTCAGTCGAGCACGATGGAACTGCTGGTCTGCGGCGGCGGCGCTCACAACACTGCGTTGATGAATCGACTGGCCGAGCTGTTACCCGATACACGTGTCAGCAGCACCGCGAAGTTCGGCGTCGATCCTGACTGGGTTGAAGCCATGGCGTTTGCCTGGCTGGCGCATTGCTGTCTGGAAAGCGTACCGGCCAACCGTCCTACGGTGACCGGTGCCAAAGGTCTGCGAGTGCTGGGTGCTATCTACCCGGCCTGATGTCCTGGCTGATCCAAAGCGCCAGAACGAAAAACGCCGCTCAATGAGCGGCGTTTTTGTAACTGCAGCGTACGATCAGATAGAGAACGACGAACCGCAACCACAGGTCGTGGAAGCATTCGGGTTCTTGATCACGAAGCGCGAGCCTTCCAGTCCTTCCTGATAGTCCACCTCGGCACCCGCCAGGTACTGGAAGCTCATCGGATCGACCACCAGACTGACGCCTTCGCGTTCAACGATGGTGTCGTCGTCTGCAACGTCTTCATCAAATGTGAAGCCATACTGGAAGCCGGAACAACCGCCCCCCGTCACGAAGACACGTAGTTTAAGGCGATCATTGCCCTCTTCATCGACCAGGGACTTCACCTTGTGCGCTGCACCTGGGGTGAATTCCAAAGCCGTCGGAGTGAAGGATTCGACACTCATGTCAGATATCTCCCGGCGATAAGCCGTCGTAATGCGTAATGACGGGCATTATCCGCTTGTCCTAGAAAATCGGTCAACTATTTGCAGAGCAGCGGCAAATGGAGCAGGACCCCGCTTGCCGCTTGATCCCGAGTCTTACGGCATCATACCGGCGTGGGACAGGCCCAGCCGTTCGTCCAGACCAAACAGGATGTTCATGTTCTGCACCGCCTGACCCGACGCGCCTTTAACCAGGTTGTCGATGACCGAGAGCACGACGACCAGTTCACCGCCCTGCGGACGATGCACGGCGATACGGCAGACGTTTGCACCGCGCACGCTGCGTGTTTCCGGATGGCTGCCTGCAGGCATTACGTCCACGAACGGTTCATCGGCGTAGCGCTTCTCGAACAGCGCCTGCAGATCGACCGACGTGTCAGTGACTGTCGCGTAAAGCGTGGAGTGAATACCGCGGATCATCGGCACCAGGTGCGGAACGAAGGTCAGACCGACGTCACCACCGGCGGCGCGGCGAAGGCCCTGAGTGATTTCGGGCAGATGACGATGACCTTTGACGGCATAGGCCTTGAAGCTTTCGTTGGCTTCCGAGTACAAGGAACCGATGCTCAGACCACGCCCGGCACCACTGACACCCGACTTGCAGTCGGCAATCAAACGCGTGTTATCGGCAATGCCTGCTTCCAGCAACGGCAGGAAACCCAACTGGGTTGCAGTCGGGTAGCAGCCAGGAACCGCAATCAAGCGAGCATTCTTGATTTGCTCACGATTGACTTCCGGCAGGCCGTAGACCGCATCCTGCAACAATTCCGGTGCGCCGTGAGGCTGGCCGTACCACTTCGACCACTCGACAGGGTCCTGCAGGCGGAAGTCTGCGGACAGGTCGATCACCTTGGTGCCCGCCGCGAGCAACTCGCCAGCCAGTGCATGGGCAACGCCATGAGGTGTCGCGAAGAACACCACGTCACAGGCACCCAGTGTTTGAACATCCGGAACGCTGAACGCCAGACCGTCGTAATGGCCTCGCAGGTTCGGGTACATGTCGGCGACGGGAAGACCGGCCTCCGAGCGGGAAGTAATCACCACTACTTCAGCCTGCGGATGCTGTGCCAACAGACGCAGCAGTTCGACTCCGGTGTAACCCGTGCCGCCGACGATACCGACCTTGACCATAACCTGCCCTCAACGAAACAACTGGAAAGCGGTCGATAATATGGGCCTATGGCCTCTGCGACAACCGACAACGTGACGTATGGACACTCTAGCCTCTACTATTCGGCCACCGTGAACCTGGGAATAACCAAAAATGCTCTATCTATGGATCAAAGCGCTGCACATCATCTCGATGGTCTGCTGGTTTGCAGGTCTCTTCTACCTGCCACGACTGTTCGTTTATCACTCCATGAGCGAAGACACCATCAGCCGCGACCGCTTCTGCATCATGGAGCGCAAGCTGTACAGAGGTATCATGGGCCCGGCAATGATCGCGACCCTGATCTTCGGCGGCTGGCTCATCAGCTTCAATCCAAGCGGATATTTCAGCCAAGGCTGGATGCACGTCAAGCTTACGCTGGTGGTGTTGCTGATCGGTTACCACCATGTGTGCGGCGCGCAGGTCAAACGTTTCGCCCGGGGCGAGAACGGACGCAGCCATGTGTTCTACCGCTGGTTCAATGAAATCCCGGTCCTGATTCTGCTGGCCATCGTCATTCTGGTAATCGTCAAACCATTCTGATGCACGACTGGATGGTGCTCATTCGGGTCTCATTCAAATAACAGGCGCTCTGCCCTTTTGCAGATGCGCCTGGCTCGCTCTCACTTCAAGACAAGGAAGCCCTGTATGGCCGAAACCCACTTCAAGATCGTCTTTGAAGGACAGGTGCGTGATGGCGTAGAGCCCGAGGTTGCGAAAGCCAATCTGGCGCGTCTGTTCAAGAGCGAAACCGCTGCGGTCGAAAAACTGTTCAACGGTCAGCCTGTTGCACTCAAGCGGGGCTTGCCCCACGACGAGGCCGAGCACTACATAAAGGCGCTGTATGAAGCTGGCGTCGAGGCGCGGATTGAACCGGATCCGGCCATCAGTCTGACCATCAACGAGAAAGACCTGCCCGCGCCTGCATCGCCCTACGCACCACCCCGATCGCACGTGGGACCAGCCGAGTTCGCCGAGCATTCCACGCTCAAGGTGTTCAGTATCAACGGAAGGATCGGTCGTCTGCGTTACCTGGCATGGACGCTGGTGCTGAGCGCTGCCAGCCTGGCGCTGCTGTCCATCGCAATCACGATCATGAGCCAGTCGCTGATCGCCGGCGGGCTGCTGATCGCGATCATTGCGATGGTATTCATGGTCATCAGCTCAATGATGGGCGTTCAGCGGCTGCACGACATCGGCTGGTCAGGCTGGCTTCTGCTGCTCAATCTCGTGCCTTTCGTGGGCAGCGTCTTCCCCTTCGTGATGACCGCCATGCCCGGCACCAAAGGACCCAACCCATACGGGGCACCGCAGCCGCCCAACTCACGCGGCGTCAAGGTCCTGGCCGGACTGTGGTTACTGCTGATTCCGGTCATCCTCATCAGCGGCATTTTCGGCGGCATGAACACACTCAAGGAAGAAATTGAGGTGCAGACCGACGAGTACGAGCAGTCCCTGCCTTATGACGATGAAGCGCAACGCGACAGCGCCCAATCCAACCAGGCCGACACCGAAAATGTGCCTGAAGACGAAAGCGACTCGCAATAAAAGGCTCATGGCCCGGTAGACTGCCGACCGCACTACGTTCAATGGAGAACTGCATGACCCGTTACGCCCTGATCACCGGTGCATCCAGCGGCATAGGCCTGGCCATGGCCGAAGCACTGGCGCGCCGTGGTCGCAGCCTCATTCTGGTTGCTCGCCAGCGAGATCATCTGGAAACCATCGCCCTGGAGCTGACGCAGCGATTTGGCGTGGAAGTGCTGTTTCGCGCCTGCGATCTGGGCGAGCCTCTGCGGCTTTCCGGGTTTCTGCTTGAGCTGGAAGACGGCGCGCATCAGATCGATCTGCTGGTCAACGCAGCGGGTATTGGTAGCAGCGGCCCATTCCTCGCGCAGGACTGGGGCGTCGAACAGGATCTGATCGACCTGAATATCTTGGCGCTGACGCGTCTGTGCCACACCGTCGGCAACCTGATGGCGATTCAGGGTGGCGGACAGATACTCAATGTCGCGTCAGTGGCTGCATTCCAGCCAGGCCCATGGATGACCACGTATTACGCAAGCAAGGCTTACGTCCTGCATTTTTCCGAAGGTTTGCGCGAAGAAGTGAAGAAAACCGGGGTCAAGGTGTCGGTGCTCTGCCCCGGTCCGACCCGGACAGCTTTTTTCCGTACCGCTCAGCTCAAGGTCAATATCGACAAGATGATGAGCCCTGAAGAAGTTGCGCTGTACACCGTACGGGCCCTGGCGAAGAACCGCGCCGTCATCATACCGGGCTGGCGCAACAGGCTCTGGACATTCAGCCCGCGACTGGTTTCACGCTGGCTGGCCAGACAGATCAGCGGTTACATCAACAAGTCCTGCTGCCCGCGCTGACCCACAAAATGGCTGGGCGAGCCCTGCCTCGCTCAGTACACTCGACCGCTGTGATACCCCGCACGCACCATCAACCGATAAGGAGCATACGGCTGTGGATACTTTGTTCACCAAGATCATCAATCGGGAAATCCCGGCGAAGATCATCTACGAAGATGATCAGGTGCTGGCGTTCCACGATATCGCCCCTCAGGCCCCGGTACACTTTCTGGTCATCCCCAAGAAGCCGATCCGTACGCTGAACGATCTGACCGAAGAAGATAAAGGCCTGGCTGGACACATCCTGTTCACGGCGCAACGTCTGGCACTTGAGCTGGGCTGCGAAGAAGGCTTTCGCGTGGTCATGAACTGTAACGAGCTGGGTGGACAGACCGTTTATCACATTCACATGCACGTACTGGGTCAACGCCAGATGAACTGGCCGCCGGGCTGAGTCAGCCTTCCGGCCCCATACGCCCTTCCAGCTTCCGGCATCGAGAAGCTGGCAAGGCGGTACCCTGCTCCGCTGATTCGGTTAAACTCCTTCTCAGGATCTATCCGGAGGTGCCCATGGCTACCGAACGTCACTACTCCCCCATTGACCGCTTGCTGCTGCAGGCCGACAGCGCGATGCGCACGTTGCTACCGTCAAGCGGCCACTCCCGTCGGCCGTCACCTGCCGTTGTACAGACTGATCACAAAATGAGCGATGTCGACTCGCGTCACGTCGCAGGCCTGATGCGCATCAACCATACAGGTGAAGTCTGCGCCCAGGCGCTGTATCAGGGTCAGGCGCTGACCGCCAAGCTGCCCAAGGTGCGCAAGGCCATGGAGCATGCAGCCGAAGAAGAAATCGACCATCTGGTCTGGTGCGAACAACGCATCCATCAGCTGGGCAGTCACACCAGCGTGCTCAACCCGCTGTTCTACGGTCTGTCATTCGGAATGGGGGCAGCGGCCGGCATCATCAGCGACAGGGTGAGCCTGGGTTTTGTTGCCGCGACTGAAGATCAGGTCTGCAAGCACCTGAGCGAACATCTGGAACAACTGCCCGTCGAGGACAACAAGTCTCGGGCGATTCTCGAACAGATGCTCAGTGACGAGGAGCATCACGCGGAATCGGCACTGGAAGCGGGCGGTTTTCGCTTCCCGGCACCGGTCAAGTTCGGCATGAGTATCTTGGCCAAGGTCATGACCAAAAGCACGTACCGCATCTGACAAAACCGCATGAACAAAAAAGGCGCCCTCAAGAGGCGCCTTTTTTGCTTACGGCCGCTGGCCGATCCGAGTCCGGACTCAGACCGCTACGTTACGACCGTAGAAGATTTCCAGCATCTCGTGCTTGACCTTCGCGGTCACCTGCTCACGCTGCTCGGTGGACAGGTTGCTGGTCGCATCGCCGAACAGGTAGTTATCCAGTTCGAACTCCTTGAGCAGCATCTTGGTGTGGAACAGGTTTTCCTGATACACGTTCACGTCGGTCATCTGGTAACCGTTGCGGGTGTCTTCGGACAGGTAGTTCTGGATCGAGTTGATCTCGTGGTCGATGAAGTGCTTCTTGCCTTCCACGTCACGGGTAAAGCCGCGCACACGATAATCGACCGTCACGATATCCGATTCGAACTTGTGAATCAGATAGTTCAGGGCCTTGAGCGGTGAAATGACGCCACAGGTCGACACATCTATGTCCACGCGGAACGTGGCGATGCCGTCTACCGGGTGAATCTCCGGGTAGGTGTGAACCGTGATGTGGCTCTTGTCCAGGTGGGCCAGAATGGTTTCCGGCAATGGACCTGGCGACTCTTCGATCTGGCTTTCGGTAGGCGTCACCGGCTGCTCGGAGATCAGAATGGTCACACTGGCGCCCTGAGGATCGTAATCCTGACGCGCAATGTTCAGGATGTTGGCACCAATGATATCGACAACATCGGTCAGAATCCGCGTCAGGCGTTCTGCGTCATACACACTGTTGATGTATTCGACATAAGCCTGCTGGTCTTGCGGAGTTTCCGCATAGCAGATGTCATAAATGTTGAAGCTCAAGGTCTTGGTCAGGTTATTGAACCCGTGGAGCTTGAGTTTGCTTTTCACCGTTAAAAACTCTCTATATGTGTGCGGCGCCGGCCGCGTGATCAAGCATGCCCGTCAGATGAGTCCGGCTCAGCTGCGTAGGACGGTTAACACCTCTTCGCGTTGGCGATTTTGGTTGTCTGTTCGGGCGCGACAGCAGATAACCAATGCACGCTGCGCCCTGAAAAAGTGGCGCATTATGCAGACGTCCGAAGCCGTCTGCCAGAGTGTGCGCCGTTTTTATGATCGTTGGATGTCTGGAGGTCAGCCCAGTTCGACTATTTCATAATCGTGGGTGATCTTCACACCCGCATTGCCGAGCATGATCGAGGCAGAGCAATACTTTTCTGCGGACAGCTCGATGGCGCGTTTGACTTGGGCTTCTTTAAGCCCGCGACCTTTGACGACAAAGTGCAGATGGATCTTGGTGAAGACTTTCGGATCCTCGTCTGCACGCTCTGCCTCGAGGAAAGCTTCACAGCTCTCTACCGGCTGGCGGGACTTCTTGAGGATGCTCACGACGTCGTAATTGCTGCAACCGCCCAGACCGATCAGCACCATCTCCATAGGACGAACGCCCAGATTGCGACCGCCACTTTCGGGCGGGCCATCCATGACCACCACGTGACCGCTGCCGGACTCACCGAGGAACATGGCTTCACCAGCCCATTGAATGCGTGCCTTCATCGCCAAGACTCCAGTGCTAAAAAAGGGGCGTCAGCTTAGCACAGGGCCACCCCGCCCCCTGATCACATGATGAAAAATGCCTTTTGCAGCCAATGTGTAGGAATATTCGGAGATTGGGCCAGCCGCTCGTCGAAAAGCTGGCGAGAATGCAGGTGCAGCCGATACCTACAGGTATGCCATTTGGCGCAGGTCCTCATTTCGGAATTCACGCATGGCCGCACTCACACTTGCATCTAAAACAAAGAATCTGGAAAAGCTTCTTCCACACGCACAACGCCGTCGCTACACCGCCAAGAGCAACATCATCAACGCCGGTGACAGCTCCGACTCGCTGTTTCTCATCATCAAGGGATCGGTCACGATCCTGATCGAAGACGACGAAGGCCGCGAGATGATCATCGCCTACCTCAACAGCGGCGACTTCTTCGGCGAGCTGGGTCTTTTCGAACAGGCAGGGCAGACGTCAGTGCGCAGCGCCTGGGTAAGGGCAAAGACTGAGTGCGAAGTGGCCGAGATTGCCTACGACAAGTTTCGTGAACTGACGCAGCAGGAGCCGGAGATTCTCTACGCGCTGGGCAGCCAGATGGCGGATCGTCTGCGCAACACCACGCGCAAGGTGGGGGATCTCGCATTCCTGGACGTCACCGGACGTGTGGCTCGTACCCTGCTGGACCTGTGCAAGCAACCCGATGCCATGACCCACCCCGACGGTATGCAGATCAAGATCACCCGTCAGGAGATCGGTCGCATCGTGGGCTGTTCACGGGAAATGGTGGGGCGAGTGCTCAAGGCGCTCGAAGAGCAGAGCCTGATCGACGTCAAAGGCAAGACCATGGTGGTGTACGGCACACGCTGACATGCGAACGGGTCAGATGCCCGCAAGCAGTTGCCGATAGGCATTCAGCAGCCCGGACACCTCTGCCTCGGGAAACGCTTCATGCAACGCGATGTGGCTTTCGGCCCGAACGCGCGCATCAAGTTCGCAGATCACGTTGAAGCGATTGACGGCGGCGACCATCTGCACCCTTTCATCGTCCAGCAACAAGGCGGCGTGAGCCAGCACAACAGGTCGCGCGCCGCCTTGGCTCTGACGCCAGCGCTGGGCCGTGCCGACCATCTTGCGACCGTCGAGGTTGACGTTGAAACGACCGTCGCAGAACGCCCCCTCCACTTCACCCAGCGAAGCCTCGCCACCCAGCTCATTCAACATGTCGAGAATGGGCTGACACAGACGGCGATACGCTGTCTCGATACGGTCCCGATCAAGGTCAGTCGATAGCTGTGCATAGACCAGAGCGATGTTCACCGTAGCGGACGACTGCGGCACCGGCTCGCCGCCGGTTTCCCGCAGCAGGATCGGCCATCCGTTATCCGCCAGGGTTTCACTCGCTTCGACGAAGCCAGGAAGCCGGCTCAAGCGACGCGGCATCACCAGCGCCTGATCATTGGGGCGCCAGAACAGCACCCCATGCTCTGCCTCGCCCGCACACACAGCAGCCAGAAGATCCTGCTCGGCCTGCAGTCCTTTTTCGACACAGATGTCGATGATCGAGTCTGACATACGAACGCTCTGGCTCCTGTACGTGTGGAACAGTCAGTCGAGTGTCGAGCCGCTCACCGATGCACCGCGCTCGGGGAAGAACAGGCGCTGCAGTTCCGTACCTGGATGTTCAGCACGCATGAACGCCTCACCGACCAGAAACGCATACACGTCACTGATTTCCATCAATTCGACATCGGCACGGTTGAGAATGCCGCTCTCGGTGATGACCAGACGGTCGCGAGGAACACGCGGCAGCAAGTCCAGCGTGGTTTCCAGACTGACGTTGAACGTGTGCAGGTTACGGTTGTTGATGCCGACCAGTGGGGTGTCGAGTGTCTTGAGTGCGCGATCCAGTTCGTCGCCGTCATGCACTTCGACCAGCACATCCAGCCCCACGTTTTTCGCGACGGCGGCCAGTTCGGCCATCTGCACGTCGTCCAGCGCCGACACGATGAGCAGAACACAGTCCGCGCCCAAGGCACGGGCTTCGACGATCTGATACGGATCGATCATGAAATCCTTGCGGATCACAGGCAGGTTGCACGCCGCCCGGGCATCTTTCAGGTATTGATCCGAACCCTGAAAGAAGTCGATGTCAGTCAGCACTGACAGGCAGGTTGCGCCACCGGTCTGGTAGCTTTTGGCGATCTCGGCAGGCTGGAAGTTTTCCCGGATCACGCCTTTGCTGGGCGATGCCTTCTTGATTTCAGCAATGACCGCAGGCTGTTTCTTTCTGGCCTGTTCGATCAACGCCTTGGCAAAGCCACGCGCAGGATCGGCTGCGGCAGCTTGTTGCTCAAGCTCGGCCAGGCTGACGACAGCGCGGCGGGCTGCGATTTCCTCGGCCTTACGGGCGAGGATCTTTTCAAGTACGGTTGGTACGCTCATTCTTCGTTCTCCTGCTTGAACACTGCCGTAAAGGCGCCCAACTCTTCCAGTTTTTCCCGGGCAAGGCCGGTATGAAGCGCGTCATGCGCCAGTGCTACGCCCTCCTTGAGGCTCGTGGCGTGGTCTGCAGCATAAAGTGCAGCCCCTGCATTGAGCACAACCATTTCGGCCGCTTTCTGACCGTTCTCGGTCTTGCGACGACCCAGAGCATCACGGATCAGCTCAAGCGAGGCCGCCGGGCTTTCCACCGCCAGGCCATACAGGCTCTGACTCTTGATGCCCAGGTCTTCAGGCTGCACCCAGTATTCGGTCACTTCGCCATTCTTGAGTTCCGCGACGAACGTCGGTGCGGCCAGGCTGAATTCGTCCAGCCCGTCCTGCGAGTGCACCACCAGCACATGCTTGCTGCCCAGACGCAGCAACACTTCGGCCAGCGGCCGGCACAACGCCTGATTGAACACGCCGACCACCTGATGGCGTACGCCGGCCGGATTCGTAAGCGGGCCGAGCATATTGAACAGGGTGCGCAGGCTCAGGTCGCGACGCGGGCCTGCCGCGTGCTTCATCGCGCTGTGATGAGACTGGGCGAACATGAAACCGATGCCGACACTGTCGATGCAACGCGCGACCTGGACCGGCGTCAGGTTCAGGTAAACGCCTGCGGCTTCCAGCAGATCGGCACTGCCGCTCTTGCCCGAAACCGCGCGGTTGCCGTGCTTGGCCACGGTGCAACCCGCTGCTGCAATCACGAAAGCGGATGCGGTCGAAACGTTGAAAATGTTGGCGCCGTCGCCGCCGGTGCCGACGATATCGACCACGCCTTCCAGAGTCTTCAGCTCGACGTGATCGGCCAGCTCACGCATGACCGACACCGCACCGACGATCTCATCGATGGTTTCGCTTTTCATGCGCATGCCCATCAGGAAAGCACCGACCTGTGCTTCAGTGCACTGGCCAGTCATGATCTCGCGCATGACATCGCGCATCTCGTCCGTGGTCAGATCCAGCTGGTTGACCACGCGGTTCAGCGCGCTTTTGATATTCATGGGGGTATTCATAAAAAGTCCTTAACCCTGACGACTGCCGCCGCGCTGCTTGAGGAAGTTGGCGAACAGCTCATGGCCCTGCTCGGTCAGGATCGACTCGGGGTGAAACTGTACCCCTTCGACGTTCAGTGTCTTGTGACGCAGGCCCATGATCTCGTCAACCGAGCCGTCGTCATGTGCTGTCCATGCAGTCACTTCCAGAGCGTCAGGCAGTGTATCCAGCTTGACCACCAGCGAGTGATAACGCGTGACGACCAGCGGATGGTTCAACCCTTCGAACACGCCCTGGTCTTCATGGATCACCGGACTGGTCTTGCCGTGCATGACCTGACGCGCACGGACCACGTCACCGCCAAATGCCTGACCAATGGACTGATGCCCAAGGCAGACGCCCAGAATCGGCAGTTTGCCCGCGAAGTGATTGATCACTTCCAGCGAGACACCGGCTTCATTGGGCGTGCAAGGACCGGGCGAAACAACGATGCGCTCGGGGTTCAGGGCTTCGATCTGCGCGATGGTCAGCTCGTCATTGCGGATGACCTTCACGTCGGCGCCCAGCTCGCCCAGGTACTGCACGACGTTGTAGGTGAAGGAATCATAGTTATCGATCATCAGCAGCATTTTGCTATTAACCTTTTGAATTTTCTGACTTCGTTTACGCCTTCAGATCGCGATTCGCTCAAGCATCCGCCTTTCAGCCACCTCGAATGGAGTGACAGTGGCGGGAGAACATGACGAATTGAAGACATACAGGTGCGGGTCCGGCAGGGCCGGCAAGGAAATAGTCAGGCGCGCCAACGCCAGCGGGCGTGAGCCTTGATAACGCGCATCAAGAGTTTGCTGACAATCGTCACGGGAAGGGGTCTCATCGGTACGTTTCGGGACATTAGCGTACCGATGAGAGCGGTGCAATATGAATGTATCGAGCGAGGTGATCGATAACGTCGATGGGCGAGCCTGGAAAAGGCTGCAAGGAGGCCGCGCCTCCGTGTAGAGGCGGGAAAGAGGCAGGTCGTTCAGAACGCGATCTCACGCACGTAGGCCTGGCAGGCCTTCAGCGCGATCAGTCCCTGGTCGCCGTCGCCTGTGATGGCGACAATTCGTTGAGCAGCCGCTGGGTCAAGTTCGGCTCGCGGGCCTCCATGAACCACGCGGCCGGAGTCGGTGGAGGCTGACACTCCAGCACCACCGCTCGGGGTGGCGAGGAGGACTGACAGCCGCAGATCAGCAGTGGCCAGGCGATCACGCAGGCGGACCTGAGAAGTCTGTGCATCACTCAATTCCTTGTGAAGGGTTGTGTCGCTGTTTTGCAGACGGACTTCCAGCGCCCGTCGCCTGGCCTGCTCAGCGGTTTGCCAGTCGCTGACTGCCCTGGACGCCAGTTCGCGCTCTTGCAAACAGGCCATCGCTTGTTCGGACAGTTGCCGCTCGTAGCGCGTGGCCTGCCACTCCCAGGCAAGCCAGCCACCGAGGCCTGAACCGACCACGACCGCCAACAACACGAAGCGCAGATCCAGACCATTCACGGCAGTATCTCCAGGGCGCGTTGATAGAGCACCTGTCGATCGGCCAGACCATTGGTGCCGCCATTGATACGCCGGGTGATCATCAGGAAATCGCCCTTGTCCGCCAGCGCGTTCAGGTTGGCGCGATCCCAGAACCATGCCGCCGACATCGCGGCATGGTCGGGCCTTTCAAGCAGCTCGGGCTGGCGCAACAGATCCAGACCCAGCGCCTCCCCGCACGCTTCATAGTTGGCCCGCCCCGTGACCTGAATCAGCCCACGACCACGGTAAAGCTGGCCATCGCCGTCTGCGTCGGGCGTGTTGCCCAGACGCAGCGCCAACTGACCCGTGTCGTACTTCGCCAGGTAACTGTCGCTGCCCAGTTCACGCACGTACCGCAACTGGCCGGACTCATGACCGATCTGCGCGATGAATGCCGCCACGCGCAGCCGTGTGTCGATGCAGTAGCGAGTCATCGCGATGTTGAGAGCAGGAACGAAAACGCCGGCTTTAAGGCCGGCGTTGGGGAGGATGTTTAGCAATTGTTGCTGGTTGACAGGCATGGGTCCTCCTAGGGCAGACGGGCTCAAACAAACGGCGTTGCTGGCGCAACAGGCCATTCGAACGACACGGGAAAGCCAGGCAGCGTATCGAGTTGGGCGAGCTGCAAGCGGTAAAGCCAGTACGCATCACGCTCGGCCTGTAGCGCAGGCAGGGATTTGAGTTGAGCCTCGATGGTGCTTTGCAACGTGCTCAGCGTGTGGTTCAACGCCTCGATTTTCGCAGTAGCCATGGCCGCATAGCGGTCACGCTGAACTCGACCGTCTACGGTGACGACAGGCTCAAGCGGTTCAAGCGGCTCAAGGACCGGGCCAAACTCGCTGAAGATTGCACGATCAAACAGCTTTCTGGCTTGCGGCCTCGGGTCGTTGAAGGAGACGGTGACCGCCTCTTCACCACGGGTATCTTTGGTGTTCTCGAAAACCACCAAAAGAACAATGGCGTTATGGGACTGATCGGCCCAGCGAGGGTTGCGAATGCTCGACATCACCCAGGGCAGCTCATCATCGCTCACACCTGTCGGCGGCGTTGGTACTTCAGGCGGTTTTACGTACACGAACGGCGACGCAGGCGGAACCGGCCATACGAAAGACATCGGGAACCCCGGGATGTCTTCGAGGTGGGCGAGGTCTGCCCGGTAAGCCATGTAGGCATCAAGCTCGGCCTGCAGCGCAGGCAGGGATTCAATCTGAGCCTGGGTTGCCGTTCCCGATGCGACAGCGTTCTGCAGGACAGACAGGTCGTTGGTCAGTGCATCGATTTTGCGGCTCGCGTCGGCCGAGTAGTTGCCACGCTGCATCATGACGGCGATCCGCACCATCTGCTCGGTGGGCTCGGCAATGACTCCAAACTCACCCGCGACGGCGCGATTGAACAGCGCGACAACTTGCGGATCCTGGTCATTCGCAGAGATGGATATCCCCTCCTCACGACCGGAATCCTTGTTTTCTTCAAAAATCACCCACAGGTTCAGGGTGGTGTGGGCTTGATCGGCCCAGCCAGGGTTGCGGGCGCTGGATACTGTTTTCATGTGAATACCTTTTAATCATTATTCAGAGCAAAAAAACGCCGACTTGAAGGCCGACGCTGGGGGAAGGGGCTAGGGAAGTTGTTACCAAGACGCATGCCCCGTTCACTTACGGGGCACTTCGGCGCTGCTGATGCTTTAATCAGACACGGCTTCTTCGACCGGCTGCACATACACAAACGGCTTTGCCGGAGCCACAGGCCAATCGACCTTCGCTGGATAACCTTCCAACGTTTCAAGCTGGGCAAGTTGCACGCGATAAAGACGGAACGCATTGAGCTCGGCCTGTATCGCAGGCAAGGAGTTCACTTGCGATTCAGTCTCCATCTTCAACGCCGTGGCGTCTTGCAGCATATCCAGCTCAGCAACCAACTCGTTGATTCTGGCAGTAGCTGTCGCTGAAAAGGCTTCCCGCTGGAGCGTAACCAGCGTTAATACCGTTTGCTCGGTGGGCTCCAGTACCTCGCCAAACTCACCAGCGACAGCACGGTTAAACAGGTCGACGCCGTGAGGTTCGGAATCTTTGGGAGACGCAGCAAAAGGCACCTCACCATAGACATCTTTCAGTTCTTCAAACAACACCCACATCTCAATGGAGGTGTGTGCCAGATCGGACCAGCGAGGGTCGCGAGCGCTTAATACTGTGTGCATATGAATACCCTTAACTGGTTCTTTGAAAGAGAGTGCGTTCGCCGCTGGAGAAAGCGCCATGCGCACGCCAAGTGCCAATACCAATGGTTCCTGAGTTATTGGTACCGCCATCACTGCCACTCGTGGAGCTGTAAATCAGGTTGTTGCCTGCTACCAGCCCGCCCTGATTGATCGGACCTATAGAATTGATGACGCGCGCGAAGGCATAAGAGCCGACCTCGCTTAGCCCTAGCGCTGCAATTCTTGCCGCCAGACCTTGCTCACTGACCAGGTTATAAACCTGTCCATCAGAGGAACGACGCATGTAGGGGTAGAGTGGGTTGTTACTGGCAAACCCCAAGATATTGATCGAATCCGCAAGGGGGCGCTGCATGTCACGAAGATCAACCTCAGCCTTGGTGTAAGCGTTGGTGATGCCATACGCTTCCAGTGTGGTGCCCCGGTTGGCCTTGTCATCAGGATTAAAATTTCTGGAGTACCAGAGGTTGCCCAGATCCGTAGAGTCGACTGCGGCCTTCAGGCTTGATCCGGACCATCCAATCTTGATCGGATTGGCCAACTGCCCGGCACCCCCGCCCTGCTGAACCGGGGTAAAACCCAGTCTCGACTGTAAGTAATACACACCATTATCCGACTCGCGCCGCATGTACGGGGCATCGGGTTGATTATTGGCCATACCCACATGGGTAATCGAATCACGGAGAGGTCTTGCAGCGTCACGCAGATCAACCTCAGCCTTGGTGAAAGCATCCGTAACTCCATACCCGGCAAGCGTCGTAGGGTTACTCCCCTCTTCAACCTGCCCATACCGATTGACCTTCACCCGGCTGTAATTACCCGCCGCCACACCGCTACGCCCCAGCGCTCGCTCGAAGACCAAGCCTGTGGTGCCCAAAACCGGAGCCGTTGTGTTGGTCAACTGCCAGACCGTACCGCCGTTTTTAGTCCCTGCCTGCACCGGCACAAGGTGGCCGGGGGTGCACTCGGTACTTTCATTGGCGTCCTGCGCTCGGGTCCAGGCGTCTGCTGCTGCCAAATAGATCCAGTTCTGCGCCGGGTTGTCCTGGTTCTTGACCAGTACCCGGTCGCCTGCCACCAACGTGACGTCGTCGATGGTCTGCAAGCCGCTCAAGCCGATCGCCATGGTCGTGGCGCAGCGCACGGACTTTTTGTAGTCCGAGGCGGCGAGGCCTAGGATGGCCCTGTGCAGTTGCGTGACATCCGCTTCGCTGGGCACCAGACCGGCCCCCAGAATCACGTTCAGAATCTCCTGCGTCACCGAGTTGCCCCACTGCGCCGGAATCAGCGAGCCGGGGGTGCCGGTCGCCGGGTTTTCATCTACAAACTTGCCGCTGACCAGACCTACGCCTGGCACACTCTTGGGATAATCCATAGGTTGTTCCTCAGTTGAAATTAACGAATTCGATGCCGTGCGCCGGTGCTGCTCGACGAATCAGGCATTCGATTGCGGTGCCGGGATTGACCCCGAAACGCTCTCCCCAGTAACTGGCACCAAAGCGCCGACCCAGCCGCTGGCGCCCGCCGGTGTTCAGGGTCCACATGAATTGCGCGTTCCAGGTGCCGAAATGCGCCTGCCCAAAACGAGAACGCCCCATACGGGGCGTTCTGAACTCGGTAACGGAGGCATCTGGATAGCCCTGGCTGACGGCAATGCCGACGTAGAACGCCGCGTTCTGCCCTCCTACGGCTACCAGCCGCTGACGTACCGACAGGCGCCGGTCTTCGAACAGTGGCTTGAGACCAAGGCAGGGGTCGGGCAGGTTCATGACCCGCTCCCAATCCGGAACCAGTTCACTGACGGTGGCCGGGTCCATCTCGTTGAGCAGGTCGAAGGCGCGGCCGTCAATGCGAGCGAACTCATGGGACAGGCCGGCGATCAATTGCTGCACTTCGGGCACGCGCTCCGGGTCCCAGGCAGGTCCGGGCGGTAGCAGGGCTTGCAGTTGTTCGGCGTAATGCTCGGCGGTTCTTATGACGACCATAGAATCCCCCCGAAGGTGAGCAGCTGATTGGCGGCTGCCGTGACGTTGGCCGTCGGTGAGATCAGCACATGGTCGGTTTCTCCGGTCGCGCGGCTAATGGCTTCGGCGATGTGCGTCAGCAACAGCGTTTCACCCAAGCCCGCCTCACGGTTGTGCAGGTCGGCCAGTTGCGCCTGCACAGCGGCGCGCACCGCCGTGGTGTCCGGCGTCAGGCTGATGGTGTAGGTCACCGGTTTCTGCACCGGCGCCAGCACGTACAGCTCGGCCGTGACAGGGCGCAGCGGCTCGATGTAGGCCGCAACCTGCGCCAGTTGATCCGCATCCGGCGTCGGGGTGGCGTCATCGTCGCGCATGAAAAACACGGCGACGGTGCCCGGCCCCATATAGCGACGGACACACCAGGCTCGTGTTACGCCCGGCACGTCCAGCGCCCAGGTGACGTAGTCGTCCTGATTGCCGCCGTGCGGGATGACCCTGTAGGACCGCACGACACGAGCCCGCAGCGACTCGGTGCTTTCCCGGGCGATGCCGCCAGTCAGGCCGTCGGCGATCACGGTAAAGCTGCTGTCGATGCCTTCAACAGGCTGCACGACGGTCATGACCTGCCCGGCATCCGCATTACCCAAGGCTCCCGCGTCCACCGCCTCGACAGTGGTCGTGTTGTTGCCTGCCACTGTGGTGACGCCCTGGGTTACGCGATAGAAACGCCCATCGCTGAACTGCAGGATCGTGTCGACATCCAGCACAGCGCCCGCGGCCGCCACAAAACGCACGGCGCCGGTGGCAGGCTGCGCGGGTTTGCGCGGTTGCCGGAGGCGCAGGATGGCCTGGCGCTCAAGGGTTTCTTCATCGGCGGTGTCCGGCAGAATCTGGTCCGCGATCCAGTCCTGATAGCCGTACAGCCCATAGGCCGCACCACTGTGGGCGCGGGACAGTACGCGAGCATCGGACTGACGAAGCGCGTCGCCCGCCAGATCAACCTGTGTGCGGTTGACGAGTGCGGGTAACGTGGGGGTTTCAAACGGCATAAATCACCTGCCACTGTTCTGAAGGGTTGAAACGCACGACCTGACCGTCCGGGACGACCAGCTCGACGCCCAGGTTCAAGCGATTGCTCTGAACCTGTTCGGTGAAGATGTTGATGCGCTGGACGTGACCGTCGTCGATCAGCCAGCTCAACGCTTCGCGGGCATAGAACTCGGCGTCGCGCTGCGTCTGAGCGGTGAGCTTGACCCTGCGCAGCAGCCAGAGCCTGGAGCCGATCCGGTCATTGGCAACGGCCGGGTAGGTGTCGCCCCACCAGCCAAAGCGCTCGGCATCGTCAAACGGATCGTCCGCTTCGGCGCGGCGCCAGGTGAACAGACTGATGATCACCGAGCGCAGCAACGAAGCCTGCAAGGAGCCTTCGATAATCATCAGCCACCTCCAACGGGCGGCCCGCTCTGGTCGGGACCGGAGCGCACGCTGCCGTGCAGATGAGTGATCTGGCTGATTCCGCCGGCAACCTGGTCGCCCTGGGAAACGATCTTTCCGGTCTGGGTGATCTGCGGCGTATCGAAGTTCACCGCCGTCGCCGCCCTGATGTTCAAGGTGTTGGTTTCGATGTCGATGACCTTGCCGCGCTTGAAGTGAACCTTGTCACCTTCATCGGTGTAGATCGCCACTTCGCCCGACTCCAGTCCCTGAAGGCGATAGCGGCGGTCGGCAACGACCAGCAGCAGACCGTGGGAGCGGTCGCCGCCGATGAAGGCAGCGATGCCTTCGGCGCCGGCCAGCGGGTTGCTGGTGAAGCCATAGGGTTCGAAATGCTCCATGTCCCCCCTGACCTCCCCTGCCGTCAGACGCATCTGCAGCGCCTGCATTTTGCTGCTGGCCCTTGCGAGCACGACCGTGCCGCGCACCAGCATGCGATTGAATAGACTCATGCAAGTGTTCCTTCGTTATTGGGTTGCGCGTAGCTGTAGGCGTCTTTGTTGACCGGCACCTTGCTGCGCTTTTCAGGATCGCCGGGCTCGGCTTCGAACCCCTCTATCGGCCCCACCACCAGCGTGGTGGTGGTGCCCTTGTCGCTGAGCGAATAGGTAATGGCTGAAATCAGCATTTCCTGATCCAGATCGAGGATCGAATCAACAACCCGGACCAGAGTGTTATGGCGCCATAACGCGCCGTTGGCCTGCCGCCAGCCCTGCACCTTGTAGGTCGTGAGCCGCGTCTTGCCCTGGCGGTGACCGCGCTCCCATTTGGCACGGCTCAACGCCAGTGCCGGTGTGATTGGCGACTCCTCATGGATGACCAGCACACGCGCAGGCGTCACGCTGCTGTCAGTGACCGAGGCCGATACCTCGGACGCAGCCTTGCCGAATGTCTTGTCATTGCCCGCCTGCTGGCCAATGACCTGGTACTCGGAGAAGAGTCCGGAAAAATCCAGCGGCGCAACGGCTGACAGCACGTTCCTGCCCAACTCCAGCGCGTCCACTGCATTGCCCATGCTGCCGGGCCTAGCGAGCACGACATTGCCGTATTCGTCATCGGTGGAAAATATCCGGAACACGGTCAACAGACGGTCGATGGACTTGAACACGGTCTCACCGGGCTCGATGGTGTGTTTCGATTTCCTCGAGGTTTCCGGTATCTCGCTGACCACCTTCACGTTGTAGGGCGCGGCCAGCTCCCTGACGATGGTCAGCGCCGACACGTCGTTCCACTCGCCAGGTTTGTTGATCGCAGAACAATCAATCAAATCGGCCGTCAGGGAGCGTCCGGATATCTTCAAGGTGATCTGCTTGTCGTCATAGCTCACAGGTGTGGCGAACACCCGGCCTGTCAGGATCAGCTCGCCGCCAATACTGACCGCACACCGGGCACCTGCCCGAACAGGTCTGACCATGTCCGTTCCAGGCCATTGCCAGGTCAGGCTGATGTCGAAGCTGCGCGCCTGACGCTCGATGCCTGCCGAGATTTCCACGGTTTTCCAGCCAGCGTAATCCTTGTCATCCACCGTCAAGGTGACAACATTGGGGTCGATCATGGGTTACTCCTGAGCGATCTTGAGCGTGCCGGGCGGCACGAAGCCTGGATGCGGAATACGGTTGCGCTGAACCACTTCGTGCGAGCGGCTTGCGTCGCCGAAACGACGGTACGCCAGCACGAGTGCCGGTAAAGGTTCGGAGACCTTCATGTCCTGCAGGCGTACACCGGAAGCAGCCACTGCGTTGAGGTGACTGATCAGTGCATGACGCAGCGTATTGAGCGCCAGGTAATGCTCCGGATCGGCTTTAAGGGACGCGTCCCAAATGGCCGAGCTGAGCGTGTCGCGCAGTTCGATCACATCGTCGGCCACCGGTACATCGGCACGTTGCAGCGGTTGAACCCGTTGCTGATCCAGCGAAGGAACGACCAGAATCGGTGTCGTGCTGACCGCCACCGGCATGCTGGCCACAACCCTCGCCACCTTGACGAGCAGCGCGTCCTGCACCAGATCCGCCGTGGCCTGAGCAGTCACCCCGGTATCGAGACCTCCGCCCTGATTGACCTGATTGATGCTGGAGACCGCCTGCGCCTGTTGAGTGGCGTCGGAGATGATCGAGCGATACGGCACCGGCTCGACACCCGAAGCATTTCGGGAGACCGAGGCGCTGGACGCAACGCTACCGACGCTACCTGTGCCATTGGAGCCGCTGGAACTACTGGAGCCGCCGCTACCCGAGCTACCGGAACCACTGCCGGAACTGCCCCCCGTATTGCCACTGCCTGCGCTGCCACCGCCAGAATTTCCGCTGCCAGATCCAGTGCCGCCTGCGCCGATGTTGCTACTGCCGCGCTCTCTGCTGCTCCGGCGGCTGTCACCCTGGAAGCTGGCAAAGAACGTGGAGAACATCGTACTCACGGTGTAAGGCGCGTTGACCAGCGAATGCACCAGTGCGGTGGCATCCGAATAGACCGTCATGAACGAGGAGAACTGCCGCTGAATCGTGGCGAATACGCCAGACAACGTACTGCGCAGCGCCTGAATGTTGATGCGCACCGCATCCACCGTCGCCATGACCGCCCGGTAGCGCCTGAGCGCAGAACCCAGCAATCCGTCCGACGCCTGCATGAGCTGGCGTCCCGTGTTGAGCGTCGACGTCGGAAACTTCAGCGGCTGATCCGGGTAGAACTTCAGGTTCAGACGCACGATTCCGCCTTCGGCCAGGCTGTGCGTCATGTCGCAATCGCCAACCTGCACCTGCATCCGTCCCAGCCAGGGATGCACCAACTCACCGGCGCCCGACGCTTCCAGCGCCTGAAGCAGCTTGTCCCTTTGCTCAAAACAGTCCGGCCCGACAATGAACGCCGTTACCGAATGGACTTGCGATTGCTTGCCCAGCGACTCGAAGTAAGGTTCGTCGCGCTGCGGAAACTCATGCAGTTGGCCTTTGCGTCCTATCGGAACGGCCGTACTGCTGATGAAAAAGCCGACACCCCGAAAGGACGCGGGCAACAGGCTGTCACGCCAAGTACTCATGATGCGGCTCCTGCGCCGAGGGTTCGATAACCCACGCTTGGCGATATCGTCAAACCGGGTTGATTGGTCTGCATCTGTTCGGTGCGCATGCCAGGCGGCGCGTTTTCAAAGCGAATATTGAGCTCGCCTTCAAGCCGCGAACCCACGCCTGTGCCCTGTTGCAGTAACAGGCTGCCAGGGGCCGGCAGGTTAGGCGCACTCAGCAACTGGCTGGTTGCCGGTATGCCCATTGCCTGATTGATCTGCTGCTGTTTCAACTGGCTGACCTGCACAGCGTCGGCGGTCAGAAAAGCCCCTTTGCCACCACCGGGACCGGCGTTATCCACCCGCCGTTCTTCAGCGAACTCGTTGAGCTTTTGAGTGGCTTTTTGCAGCAGAGACTTGTCATCGGAGCCGATACCGAACCAGCTCAGGATCGGGTCAATAAACGGCTTGATGTCCGTGAACAGACCCGAGAAGAAGGTTTTGATCGGCGTCCACTTCTCGTTGATCGATTCCATCGGCGACCAGTTGAACAGGCCCGTCAGCGCGTCCATGAGCGGCGCGGTTTCGGCCTTGATGCCTTCCCAGATACCTGTGAAGAAACCACTCACGGGTTGCCAGGCGGCCGAAACCATGTCCATTGGCGACCAGTCGAACATCGATTGAAAGTAACCAATCACCGGCGAAGCCAAGGCCTGGATAACACCCCAAAGCGCGCTGAAAAACGCGGACAACGGCTCCCAGTTCGAGATGATCAGGCCGAGCGGCGACCAGCTGAACAACGTCTTCATCACGTCGAACGCCGACGACGCCAGCATCTTGATGCCATCCCATAGCCCAACGAAAAACGCGGATAACGGTTGCCAGTTCGAGACGACCAGACCGATTGCCGACCAGCCGAAGACTGTCTTAAATACTTCCCACAGCGCCATGACCGGCTCACGAATGGCGGCCCATACCGCCTGGAAATACGGTGCGACGGTCGACCAGTTGGCGATCAGCAGACCGGCGGCCAGCGCCAGCGCCCGCACGACAATGCCCACCGGAGACATACCGAGGACCGAGCTCAGCAATTTGCTGGCAGTGGTCGCCGCGATGACGGCCACCTGCAGCACGCCAAAGGCAATCGCAGCGCCCACCACACCCTTGATGACGCCCGGGTGTTCGGCGGCCAGTGCTGCGACCTGAGAAATCATCGGCCCGATCACGGCCATTGTTTCGTTCATCGCAGGCAGAAACATGCTGCCGATATTGATGCTCAGGCGATCAACCCGATTCTCCATCTCTTTGAGAGCGACCGCAGTCGTCTCCGAGTTGGCCTGGAACTCCTGTTCGATGGTCCCTGCCGACTGCACCCCTTCCCCGACTTTCGCCAGGTTGGAGCGCAGCACATCCAGGTTCTTCAGCAACGGCGTGATAGCGCCCAGCGATTCTTCGCCAAACAGTTGCGTGATGACCGCTGACTGTGTGCCCGGATCGACCGTCGAGATGGCCTTCAGCACCTTCTCGATGGTCCCGGACGGGTCCTGCTGCATGCCTTGGGTCAACTGGTTGATGTCCAGTTGCAGGGCCTCGAACGCCCCGGCCTTGGCTGCGCCGCCCTCGGTAATCGACTGCATGAAACGCTTGATGCCCTTGGCGGCCACATCGGTCGGTACATCCACCCCGGCCAGTGTGGCGCCCATGGCGGCAATCTCGCCCGACGCCCGACCCGCCACAGGCCCGAGCGGGCCCATCGCGGTGACCATGGTCGCAATCTGCTTCTCCAGATTGTTGCCGCCCAGCACGTTGATCTTCTCGGACAGCGCCGCGACCTGCGGCTGAGTCATCTCGAACGAAGAACGCCACTTGCCCATCATCTCGCCAGACTGAGCGGCGGTCTGGTCGAACGCGATGCCCATTTTCACGGCATCGGTGGCAAACCCGGTCAGCTCGGCGCGTGGCACATTGGCCTTGGCGCCTTCAGTGACAATCGCCGCAAGACCACTCGCGCTTTCCGGCAGCCGTTCACTCAGGTCAAGAATGTCACGGCTCATCGCCTGGAATTGCTGCGGGGTTTCAAACGTCACCGACCGCTTCACACCGGCCATGCTTGTCTCGAAACCCATCGCGGCCTTGACCGCATCGATCAGCGGCTGCGCCAGGGCGCTTTCGCCGATCATGTCCTTGAGCGGCACTTCTGCCAAACCGGAGCTTTCCAGACCTTCCGTGAATCCTTTGACGTTCTTGTTGATCGTCTCCAGCGTTGGAGACAGTTGATCGACGCCGGTGATCAGCGTTTTTATAGTGTCTGCCATCACTCCCCCTGCAGGATCTGGTTGATGCGTTGCGCCTGCAAGATCGACTCGGTGATGATGTCCAGCTCCCTGGACATCATCAGTTCGGGGTCGGTCTTCCAGAAGTACGCGAGGTCGTAAACGACGGCTATCAGGCCTTCAAGGTTGCTGATGCCGCTGCCATGAAAAAACTCGCGACCTTCCAGCTCAACGTGTTGATGTCACACAGATCCATCTGGTTGACGGACGACGGCGGAATGCCGGCGCAGACGGCGATGTACTTCGCCGCCACGTCCAGATCGAGGGACACGTCCTCGTTCTTGTCGATCCGGTAAGGCAGGGCCTTGATGGCGCGTGCTTCCTGTGCGGTGGGACGGCGAAACGTCAGTTGCGAGACGGTTTCGCCATGAGCCTCGATCGGGCTTGCCAGTTCGATGATTTCGCTCATTGCCAGCTCCCCTGACTGCCCTCGAATTTCAGGTCGATGGTGCCGTCATCGGCCTTGCTGCTCGGATCTTCGACCATGTAGGCGCCGGACAGGACGTAGGTCTTGCCGTTGTTGAATTCGCAGGTGATGGTCATATCCACACCGGTGGTGAGCAGCTTGAGCGGCATGTCTGGCGTGTGTACGGCCTTGAATTTCACCCAGGCGGCTTTATCAACCTCCTTGAAGTAGCCCGGCACGACGGTGTCGCGCTTCACGTTCATCAACGGGGCTTCGCCGCCGCCGCTGATGGTCAATTGGGTGCCATCCACTTTGATGTAGCAGGTACCCGCAACTTTCTGAGCCATGTTCTTTTATCTCCAGAATGAAAAAACCCGCACGAGGCGGGTTTGAAAGTGATGTTGGTGGAAAAATTTACGCCGCTTCGTCGTACTGCAGGCGGAACTGGTTGAGCAGTGCAAACACGCGCAGGCCGTTGATGTAATCCGGCGGGAACATCACGTTCACGCGGCTCGGATCGTTGCCGTCACGTTCAACGATAAGGTGCTGGGCGAACACTTCAGCGTTTTCCACATGGCCTTCTTCTTCAAGACGGGCGTACTGCGCGATCAACTCACCGCGAATGGTGCTCGGCGTGATGATCGGCTGACCGGCGCCGAAGCGCGTGCCATCGCTGGCCAACTTGTGGCGACCGTACTTGCTGGTGATCACACCCTGCAGGCGGCGAATGATGAACGCCGACTGGTGCATGGTTTCGCTGTCCAGATACGAGTTGTCGGCCTGGCCGTAAGCGTTCTTTTGATAGGTGCTAATCGAACGCTGAATGCGCACGTAACCGCCTTCGTAGTACGCCGTGGCAATGCCATAACGCAGCAGTGACTCACGCTCTGTCAGCGTGAAACGCTGGCTGGCCGGTGCAGGGTCCAGACCGGGCATGGTGCCGCTCTGGGTCGGACGGCTGGCGTCGGCGGAAATGAACACCGCGGTGCGTGCAGCCAGTGCAGCCGCTTGCAGCCAGACCGGCTGTGGCGCTGCCATCTCGACGGCCTGAATGGTGATGTGCTGATCGTTGCGCAGTTGACCTGCGGCGACCAACGTACCGACCGTGCCACGCTTGGCGCTGTAGACATGACCGTACAGTTGACGCGCCCAGCTCCAGCGACCGGTGCTGTCGTCCATGGCCGCTTTCCAGGCATCCAGCGTGCTGGTGTCGGTCCATGGCAGGCACAGGAACTCGAAAGGCTCATCGCCCAGAGCAGCCAGCGCCTGAACCTGATCGGGGGTGCCGACGCCGCCGGTCATGGCAGTGACTTCGGCGGTCAGGCCTGCCGGAATCGCTTCGCCATTGGTCTTGCCCAGGCGGTTGAATTCCAGGCGGATGTCGTTGCCGCTCACGCCGCTCCATTTGCAGGAGAGGGTCAGCACGCCCGCGTCGACGACCGACCGGACTGGCAGGTCAGGCGTGGCGTTGATCTTCACCGACAGGGCATTGGCTGCCTGAGCCGCCGTTGCACCATTGACCACAGTAGCCTGCACGCGCACGCCACCGACATACAGGTTCAGCAGACCGGTTTCGGTCGCTGCGCCCGCCACGGTAACCGTCGCGCCTGCTTTGGCCCCTTCGGTGTTGAGCAGCGGCAGGCACCAGACTTCACCGGTCGGGTCGGCCTTGCGCCAGGTTTCGTACATGGCGGCGAGCATGGAGCCCTGACCACCAAGGTTCTTCGCCAGCGCCACGCTCGGCACCAGCACCAGCGAACCGATTTCCGGGCCGGTGACATCGTCGTTGACCTGAGCAACGATCAGACGGCGCATGCCGGCCGACGCGCTGTTGGCGGCCGAGTTGTCCATCTCCGCATAGAACAGCGGCACGCGGACATCGGATGGAATGTTGTTAAAGCTGATAGCCATTGTTTGGCTTCCTCTTGATTAAGCCGTTTCGGCGGATTGAGTGGGGGATTGCTCGGTTTGCAGGGTGATATCGCCGTCGTTGTGACGACGTTGCCACCAGGCGTTGAACGTCACGACGCGTCCTTCGGCAGGCAACAGATCGCCTGCTTCAGGGTCGGGCACGGTGCGGCCTTCGGCCGGTAGAACGGTGATGCGTTGGGTCATGGTTTTACATCTCCTGAGAATTTCACTTCGATACGTCCGTCCGGGCCTGGGTATTTCAGGTTGGGGTCTGCCGGGTCGATGCTGTCCATCTCGAAGGTGGCACCGGTAAAGCCCGGCAATCCGTCCAGATACGCTTCGTGCCAGGTTTCGGCGGGCTGGCTTTCGAGGTTGCGACCCAGCTGAAACTGCGCGGCGAAGCCGAAGCGATAGGTCACGCGGTCACCGCTGATCTGCACCAGCGCCCCACCCTGGTACTGCATCGGGTCGTACTCGCGCTCCGGGCTCCAGCCCACCAGCGCACGCCATAGCTCGGCGCGAATGGCATGCAGTTGTTCACTGGCTTCCTGTCCGCGCTTGTCGCCGCCATCAAGCACCACCACCACGTCCAGCCGGTCGGTGATGAACTGGCGAACGACGTTCTGCAGATCGTTGGCCGTGGCGAGATCGCCGGCGGCAATCACATAAGCGGAGGGATGCGCGAGCTGATCGCCGAGGGCAACAGCCGCCCAGTCGATCCCTGCGCTGATTCGCCCGGCAAAGGTCGGGCAGGTCGCCTGCAGATGGGCAACTATCGGGGTTATCTTCATGAGTGAATCCGCGTGTAAGAAATATCGGTCCAGCACGCCAGCATTGGCTGCCAGTCTGGAAGGTGTGAACGGCTGAACGCCTTGAGCTATTGAGTCGCCTTGTCGAGCACCTTGTTGGCCTTGTCGGCAGCACGGCTGGCCGTGTGTGCTGCCTCGCTGGCAACCGTGGCGGCGCTTTCGACCTTGCCGGCGGCTTCGGTCGTACTCTCGGCCAGCCGGTCAAGACGAAGATCGCGCCTGCCCAGTGCTGCGTCGTAGGCCTTGCGCACCTCGGCCAGCTGTTGAGTGTGTTCGGTATTCGCCGACCATTGCCCGGCCTGAAACCCGAGCATCAGGCAGCCTGCGATCATCAACGCGGCGATCACCCAGACCTCGATCTGGCGCCAGGCGCGACGGGCGATGAAGTCAATTACGCATCTGTGCATCGTTGGCACCTCCGAGCTGGGAACGAAGCCGGGCTATCTCGGCGCTTTGGGTGGTCACCTTGTCGGTGAGTTGCACGATGTGGCTGGTCAGCGCTTCGATCTTGCCCTCCATGCGGCCAACGGCTGCGGCGAGTTCGTTGCGCTCCTTGGCAAACTGATCAGCCCGCGCTTCAGCCTCCTTGCGAATCTGTCGCTCGGAGTCGAGCAGTTCATTGAGGCGCCGGACGGTGCCGATGTCGGCGTTATCCATCGCCCGGTCGGCGGCGTCTCTGGAAAGAAACTTGCGCAGCCATAAAAAGCCGCCAAGCAGAATGGTGCCAGTGCCGCCCAGCCAGGTAGCTGTGCCTGGTCCAAGGTCGGTTGGGTCCATCTTTGCTCCACGCATAAAAAAGGCCGCACAGTGGCGGCCGGGGAAATCCATGACGGTAGTCCGCCAGGGCGGGCTTCAGGGCGGATCACGAATGACCCGTTTCAACAGTTGCGCGGCCTGCCTTGAGCAGCAGTTCCGAGGCGCAAATCGCATATCGTGGGACCTTTTTACCCCCCTCCGGAAAGGCTGGGAAGGGGCAATTTCGGGGTGGGTCGAGTTTGACCGGACTTCAACCCGAGTTCGACCGCAGCTGTGCAGTCAACCCGGATGAGCGGTGCGAAACGCCCCGTGATCCAAGGCGAAATCAGGCTCTGCGTGCGACCTCCTTCCTGTTGTTACGAGAGGCGCTACGCGCAGAAAGCGCGGCCAGAACGCTTTGATGAAGCTTGTCGACCCAGTTGCGGTAGGTTCGATCGGCGCCTTCATTAATACCCAGCAAACGCATTTGCTCGCGCACCGGCAACGACTCCACATAACGCAGGGCGGCGAGCTGCGCCAATTCAGGTCCTCGGCTCCTGGCCGGGCTGCGCGCCATCTCGGCAACAGCGGCTTCGACTTCGCTGCTTATATAGTCCATGCCGCTGCCGTTGCCGATCAGGGATCGCGAGCCCGGCGTGCTGCGGGGAATATAAGCGCCCCATTCCATGATCCCGGCCATCGGGCTGCTCAACCCGCCACTCAGGCCAATACGATTGCGCTGCTCGCCCCAATGCACCATCACCGCTTCTACTTCTTCAATCATTGTGTCGCTCCTGACTTCTGTGCAGAGAACGCCGACCGACGTCCTCGGGAAAGCCAGACAATACAATCTGTATTTTTTATACACAACACACCATTACAATGTGTATATTGAAGAACACCCTACAGCCTGTATGATTCGACGCATGAATAAATGGTATGAAGTCGCAAGACAGGTCATGGATACCCAGCAGATCAGCCAGGAAGAAATGGCTGAACGCATGGGGGTTACGCCCGGCGCGGTCGGGCATTGGCTGAACGGCAAACGCGAGCCCAAGATCGAGGTCATCAATCGATTGCTTGGCGAGCTGGGCCTGCCGATCCTCACTACCTCCATCCCGTGGAACGAGCCCGGGCAGCAAAACGTTGCCCCAACGGATCAGCCTTCGCGCTTCTATCGCTACCCGGTGATCAGCTGGGTCGAAGCCGGTGGCTGGAACGAGGCGGTCGAGCCCTATCCGGTCGGTTATTCGGACACTTTCGAATTGAGCGACTACAAAGCCAAGGGCCGGGCCTTCTGGTTGGTCGTGCGCGGGGACTCGATGACGGCACCCGCAGGCCAGAGTATTCCGGAAGGCATGTTGATTCTGGTGGACACCGGCATCGAGCCGACGCCTGGAAAGCTGGTCATTGCCAAACTTCCGGAAAGCAACGAGGCGACCTTCAAGAAACTGGTCGAGGACGCCGGACGCTATTTCCTGAAGCCGCTCAACCCTGCCTATCCCACCATCGCGATCAGCGAAGAATGCAAACTGATTGGTGTTATCCGGCAGATGACCATGCGCCTCTGAACACCGTGATGACCCCGAGCCTCGCCCAGCGAGGCTTTTTTATGCCCGGCATTCAGGGTCATGACTTCCAGATAGGAAAGGTTTGCCGCTTGCGTGGGAAATATTACTCAACTACTGTACGCACATACAGTAAAAAGGAGTTCACGCATGCAAAACCTGAGACCTGAAGCCTTGCAACACGATGCCTACCTGGCGCTCGCCCAGCGTATCCAGGACCTGATCACCAGCCCCAAGGCGCAGATAGAGCACCAGGTACTGTTAGTCCGGGAGCCTGGTGAATCACCTGTTCACTGGGAGCAGATCGTCGAGCAGATCAGTGAGGCCGAGGGTATCAACGTGACGCGTAACTTCGAAAACGGCTCGGTCAACGTGTCGTGGTACGTCGAATCCGCAGACGCGTACTAATACAAATCGTATTTAAATATACAATCTGTATTGCAGAGTCCTGCTACATATCGTATTGTTTGTTCGCACCTCGTCATGGAGTACGAACATGCAGACCACACGACCCAAAGCACGCTGCCCGGTGTATCTGCACCCGGCAGCCTGCGACAGACATCTCATCGAGATGATCCAGAGGCAGACCGGGCAGTTCCTGGTCCTGACCAATTCCAGCCACAGGCCCTCGCCTGCCATCAATACGCACCCTGCCCCGTCAGGTGGAGACGCGGCATGACGCTGCGCCTTTCATCTGCACCGACACAACCATAAGGAGTCACGGAATGAACGACATACTCGACCAGCTTCGCAAGGAATTCGCCACGCCGTGCCCATCGCTGAGTGCCGTGCGCGAGCGCTATTTCTCCCATCTGTCCAACGACCGCAACCTGCTGCGCAAGATCAACGCCGGGCGTATCGCCCTGAAGGTCAGCCGCACCGGCGGCACGCGCCAGGGACATCCCTTCGTCTACCTGCATGATCTGGCGAATTACCTCAACGATATCGTCACTGACAGGGCCGCATGATTTACGCCAGTGATAGGCCAACCATTGGGCGGTAACTTTCGATAGCGCTGGCGGTCATGAAGAGGCTTGCTACGTTTCCTAGACAGAATAAAAAACAGGAAAGGATCTTTCTCATGATCACGATATCAAGGCGATGGCCCTTTGCGGCCTGTCTGCTTTCGCTGGCCTGTAGCACGGCCGTCGCCGCGCCCTACTCGACCATGGTGGTGTTCGGTGACAGTCTGGCCGACGCCGGACAGTTTCCCGACACGGACGGACCTGCCGGTTCGACCCTGCGCTTCACCAACCGGGTCGGGCCGACCTATCAGGACGGCAGCGGCGAGGTTTACAACCTCAACTCGTCCACGCTTATCGGCAGAATGCTCAACGTTCCTGCTGGTGATCTGGCCGCTTCGACCTCACCCGTCAACGCTGCGCTGGGTCTGCCGGATGGCAACAACTGGGCGGTGGGCGGCTATCGGACCGACCAGGTCCTGGACTCGATCACCACGCAGTCCGACGCGGTGACGCCCATCACCAGCGGATCGCAGACCGTTCTGAGCAGCCGTCCGGGCTATCTGCCCAGCAACGGGTTTCGTGCTGATCCGAATGCGCTCTATTACCTGACGGGAGGTGGCAACGATTTCCTGCAGGGTCGCGTATTGAGTTTCGGCGATGCCGAGGATGCCGCCGACCGTCTCGCCGACAGCGCGCAGGTGCTGCAGCAGGCGGGCGCACGCCACATCATGGTCTGGCTGCTGCCGGACATCGGCCAGACGCCTGCCTTGAGCGGCACGGTGCTGGAATCCTTGACGTCCAGACTCAGCGCCCGATTCAACGAGCAATTGGTCAGCCGCCTTTCACAGATCAATGCGCAGATCATCCCGCTCAACGTGCCGCTGCTGATCAGCGAAACCCTGGCGCAGCCTGCGCGATTCGGCTTCGATCCAAATGAAGACCTTGTCGGCACCTGTTTCAGCGGCGACAGCTGTGACGAAAGCGCCACCTTCGGACGCTCAGGCACAACACCTGATCCGACCAAGTTGTTCTTCAACGACCGCGTTCACCCGACCGAAGCCGGGCAGCGGCTGCTGGCCGACTATGCGTATTCATTGTTGTCGGCGCCCTGGGAAATCACCCTGCTGCCTGAAATGGCCAACAGCACCCTGCGTGCTCATCAGGACGAGCTGCACGCCCAATGGCTCAGCGACTTTGGCAACTGGCAGGCGGTCGGCCAATGGCAAGGCATCCTCTCGGCAGGCGGTCAGAAACTGGACATCGACGCTCAGGACACCGCTGCAGATGCAGACGGCAAGGGCTACAACCTGACGATCGGCACCAGCTACCGTTTCGCCGAAAACTGGCGTACGGGTGTTGTTGCGGGCGCCTATCGACAGAACCTCGAGGCGGGACCGCGAGATTCGGACTACAAACTCAACAGCTACATTGCCACCGCGTTTCTGCAGTATCAGGCCAACCACTGGTGGGGTGATCTGGCGGCCTCAGGCGGCAAACTGGATTACGAGAACGCCGAGCGCAAGTTCGCATTGGGCGTGAGCCAAGGTCAGGAGAAAGGCGATACCGATGGTGAAATGTGGGCTGTGAGCGCACGTGTCGGCTTCGACATCGCGGGCACATCCAGTCGCTGGCACCTGTCGCCGTTCATCAGCGCGGACTATGCGCACATCGATGTGGACGGCTACTCAGAAGAAGGCGCTCGTTCGACAGCTCTGACCTTCAGCGACCAGACGCGCAAATCCAAACGAGCAGGCGTGGGTTTGCAGGGCAAGTTCCAGGTCACGCCATCGACGCAGGTCTGGGGAGAAGTGGCGCGTGAACGGGAGTTTGAAACCGATCAGCAGGACGTGACCCTGTCGCTCAACAGCGTGCCGTCCATCGACTTCACGCTGGACGGCTACACGCCGCAACGCAACCTCAACCGCGTCACACTGGGCGTCAGCCAGAAACTCACCCAGGACCTCACGCTGCGCGCCAACTACAACTGGCGCAAGAACGATGACGTGACCCAGCAAGGGGCTAACGTGGCGCTGAGCCTGAACTTCTGAGTGAAGGAATGGGACCATGCGGGAGATGATCGTTCCCACGAGCGTGGGAACGATCAGAGTGATCTCAAGCACGCCGATCATGCCCATGCCTGTGCTCAGCGTTATACCCGAATCTTGCTGCGACCACGGACTGTGTGAGGCTCTCACTCCGCTGCGGTCTGCTCCGCCAGCGCCACTGCGCGGAACATCGCGCGGCGTTTGTTGAGGGTTTCTTCCCACTCCAGCGCAGGCACCGAATCAGCCACAATCCCGCCGCCCGCCTGCACATGCAGCTCGCCGTTCTTGATCACCGCCGTACGAATCGCGATGGCAGTGTCCATGTTGCCGTTCCAGGCAAAGTAGCCCACGGCGCCGCCGTAAACGCCACGCTTGACCGGTTCCAGCTCATCGATGATTTCCATAGCGCGAATCTTTGGTGCACCGGACAAGGTGCCCGCTGGCAGAATTGCCCGCAGAGCGTCCATCGCCGTCAGGCCTTCCTTCAACTGGCCGGTGACGTTGGAGACGATGTGCATCACGTTGGAATAACGCTCGATGACCATCTTCTCGGTCAGCTTGACCGTGCCAATCTCCGAAACCCGACCGGTGTCGTTACGCCCCAGGTCAATGAGCATCAGGTGCTCAGCGATTTCCTTGTCGTCGGACAGCAGGTCTTTTTCCAGCGCCAGGTCGGCTTCTTCGTTGGCACCGCGTGGGCGGGTCCCGGCGATTGGACGCACCGTGATGAGATTGTCCTCGACCCGCACCAGCACTTCCGGCGAACTGCCGACGACATGGAAATCGCCGAAGTTGAAGAAGTACATGTAAGGCGTCGGGTTGAAGCAGCGCAGCGCCCGGTACAGATCGATGGGCGCGGCCTTGAAGTCGATGGACATGCGTTGCGACGGGACGACCTGCATCACGTCGCCCGCCAGGATGTACTGCTTGATGGTATCGACCGCGGCCTCGTAGTCACTCTGGGTGAAACTGGAGCGGAAGACCGGATCGGGCGCAGGCGGACGGTCCAGATCCAGACCACGGCGCGGCGTGATTGGCTGACGCAGTTTGTCCATCAGTTCATCGAGCTGCTTGCGCCCGTGCTCGTACGCATCCTGCTGTGCAGGATCGACCAGCACGATGGCGTGCATCTTGCCCGCCAGGTTGTCGAACACCACAACCGCATCGGACACCATCAGCAGGATATCGGGCACGCCCAGTGGATCCGGGTTCGGGCAGTTGGCCAGACGCTTCTCGACATAACGCACGCAGTCATAACCGAAATAACCGACCAACCCACCATTGAAACGCGGCAGACCGGAGATGGTCGGCACGTTGTAGCGCGCCTTGAAGGCTTCGACGAACGCCAGTGGGTCTTCCGATTCGTGAGTTTCGATCTCGACGCCATCGTGGGTAATGCTGACGCGATGGCCATGCACACGCATCACGGTGCGGCATGGCAGACCGATGATCGAATACCGCCCCCACTTCTCGCCGCCCTGCACCGACTCCAGCAGATAGGAGTTCGGCTGGTCAGCCAGTTTCAGGTAGATCGACAGTGGTGTGTCGAAGTCAGCGAGGGTTTCGCGGGCAAGCGGAATGCGGTTGAAGCCATCAGCGGCCAAACGCAGGAATTCTTCACGGTTCATGAGCAACCTCGTGGTTTGAGGATAAAACGGTCAGTAAGGCAAACGCACCGGCAGGCCGGCCAGAAACAAGTCAGGCGCGCCAACGCCAGCGGGCCAGGGCCTTCATGACTTTCATCCAGAGTTTGCGAGTGACCACCACGATGGAATCTCTAAAGGAGGGACGTTCGATGTCGGGCAACAGTATCTCAGCGTCCTGATCCAGGCAACCGGGAATCAGCTTGCGCAGATCATCGATCACCATCGCCGGAGATTCCTCGGCAATCGGGCGACCATGGTTGTAGCCGTAGCTCATCGCAACGCAGGCCACACCGGCAGCCTTGGCAGCCTGCACGTCGGTCCGCGAGTCGCCGACGAACAGGGATTGCGAGGCCGGAACACCGGCCATTTTCATGACGAAAAACAACGCCGCCGGATCGGGCTTCTTTTGCGGCATGGTGTCGCCACCGACGATCCAGCGAAAGAACCGGCCCAGCTTCATTTCATCGAGCAACGGCGCAACGAAGCGCTCCGGCTTGTTGGTAATGAGGGCCATCTGCACGCCCATCTTCTGCAGCCACTTCAGGGTTTCCCGCACGCCCGGATAGACCACGGTGAACTCGTGCTTTTGCGCGTAGGCTTCCATGAAGATGTCCAGCCCGCGCTCGGCCAGCGCGTCATCGACATGGCTGTGGTCGATGTCATTGGCCAGCGCACGACGCACCAGCACCGGCGCGCCGTTGCCAACCCAGGCGCGTACCGACTCAAGCCCGGCCGCAGGACGACCCAGCTCAAGCAGCATTTTGTCCACGGCGACGGCCAGATCCGGCACGGAGTCCACGAGGGTTCCGTCCAGATCGAACATGATCAGCTTGGGCAGTTGGCCTGCAAACAGCTGCTCGAAGCCGCTCATGCGCGGGCAGACGCCAGTTCGGCACGCATTTTCTCGATCACTTCGCGGTAATCGGGCGCGTTGAAAATGGCAGAGCCTGCCACGAAGGTATCGGCACCGGCAGCCGCGATTTCGCGGATGTTATTGACGTTGACGCCGCCGTCGATCTCCAGACGGATATCGCGACCCGACGCATCGATCAGCGCCCGTGCTTCACGCAGCTTGTTCAGCGTGCCGGGAATGAACTTCTGGCCACCGAAACCGGGGTTGACGCTCATGAGCAGGATCATGTCGACCTTGTCCATGACGTACTCCAGCAGGTTCAAGGGCGTCGCAGGATTGAACACCAGACCCGACTTGCAGCCGCCTTCACGGATCAACTGCAGCGAGCGGTCGATGTGCTGAGTGGCTTCAGGGTGGAAGGTAATGTAAGTGGCACCGGCCTCGACGAAATCGCCAATGATGCGGTCCACCGGGCTGACCATCAGGTGCACGTCAATGGGCGCTGTAACGCCGTACTTACGCAGCGCGCTGCACACCATCGGACCAATGGTCAGGTTCGGGACGTAGTGGTTGTCCATGACATCGAAATGCACGAAGTCCGCGCCGGCGGCCAGCACATTGTCGACTTCCTCACCCAGGCGGGCGAAGTCGGCGGAAAGAATCGATGGGGCAATAACGAAGGGCTGCATGACGCACCTGTTTGAGCAGAATCACGGTGGCGCGCATTGTACTCCAACGTTTCTGGATATGTCGCAGGTGCACTCTGGATGTTTTTGTCAGGCATTCAGCGGCCAAATATCAGAGACCGCTTCATGCCTGACACAACATGAGCAACTGTGGGCGGCATCAGGCCGCCTGCGTCCTCAACTTCTCGCTCCGCCCACGCAGCCACTCCAGCACCAGCAGCAACACCACCGAGAAACCGATCAGCAGGGTGGCGGCAGCGGCGATGGTCGGGCTGAGGTTTTCGCGGATACCGCTGAACATCTGGCGCGGCAATGTCGCTTGCTCGGGACCGGCGAGAAACAGCGTCACCACCACTTCATCGAACGAGGTGGCGAAGGCGAACAGCGCACCGGAAATCACGCCCGGCGCAATCAGCGGCAAGGTCACGCGGCGAAACGCAGTCAGCGGCGAGGCACCCAGGCTGGCCGCTGCGCGCACCAGATTGTGATTGAAGCCCTGCAACGTCGCCGACACCGTGATGATCACGAACGGTACACCCAGCACCGCGTGCACCAGGATCAGCGAGGTGTAGCTGTTGCCCAGCCCGAGCGGTGCGAAAAACAGGTAACTGGCGACCCCGACGATCACCACCGGCACGACCATCGGCGAGATCACCAGCGCCATGACCAGCGCCTTGCCGGGGAAGTTGCCCCGCGTCAGGCCAATGGCCGCCAGCGTGCCGAACACCATGGCCAGCACGGTCGCGGCCGGAGCGACGATCATGCTGTTCTTCAGTGCCCGCATCCATTCGGCAGAGTTGAAGAAGTCCTGATACCACTGCAAGGAGAAGCCCTGCAGCGGATAGACCAGAAAGCTGCCGGAGTTGAACGACAGCGGAATGATGACCAGTACCGGCAGCACGAGGAACAGCAGCACCAGCGCGCAGATGATGCGCAGCGCAAAATACCAGATGCGCTCGATCGGCGATGTGTAGGGATTCAACATGGTGACGCTCCTCAGCTCAGACGCAGGCGGCTGGCGCCGACCAGCCAGCTATAAATCAGATACAGCACGATGGTCGCCAACAGCAGCAGACCTCCCAACGCTGTGGCCATGCCCCAGTTGATGCTGGTGTTGGTGTAGAACGCGACGAAGTAGCTGACCATCTGATCGTTCGGGCTGCCCAGCAGGGCCGGGGTGATGTAGTAGCCGATCGACAGAATGAACACCAGCAGGCACCCGGCACCGATCCCGGCGTAGGTCTGCGGGAAGTACACGCGCCAGAAGCTGGTGAACGGATGACAGCCCAGAGAAATCGCGGCGCGCATGTAGGTCGGAGAGATGTTCTTCATCACGCTGTAGATCGGCAGGATCATGAACGGCAGCATGATGTGCACCATCGAGATGTACACACCCACCCGGTTGAAGACCAGTTCCAGCGGCTTGTCGATAATTCCCATCGCCAGCAACGCGCTGTTGATCAGTCCGCTGGACTGGAGCAATACGATCCAGGCCGCAACCCGCACCAGAATCGAGGTCCAGAACGGCAGCAGCACCAGAATCATCAGCAGGTTGCTTTGCCGTGAAGGCAGGCTGGCGAGCAGGTAGGCCAGTGGATACGCCAGCACCAGACAGATAACGGTAATGACCAGTCCCATCCAGAAAGTGCGGGCGAAGATGTCCAGATAGATCGCTTGATCAGGGGTCGCGGGAGCCACTTCACCGAGGTCGTCGATGCGATGATCCAGCGCGGCCAGTACGTAATACGGGGTGATGCTGCTGGTGTTGCGGCGCACGGCCTGCCAGTAGGCAGGATCGCCCCAACGCTCATCCAGCGCTTCGAGCGCTTCTTTATAAGAGGCAGGCTCAGTCTTGAACGGCAATGCACGAGCCGTCTTGCTCAGCAGGCTGCGATAACCGGCCAGCTCTACGTTCAAGCGTCTGGACAGATCGCCCAGGGTTGAATTCTTGCGGGTTTCAGCCAGGTCCAGGCTCATTGCCTTGTAGACCGACTCGGGCGGCAGCCCTTTTCCATCCCATTTCTGGACTTCGACCACGGTGCTCGGCAAGGCGGCAACGACTTCCGGGTTATCGACGCTTTTGTAGAGCAGCGCGGCGATAGGGACCAGAAACACCAGCAGCAGGAAGATGACCAGCGGAGCGATCAGTGCCTGGGCCTTCCAGCGGTTGACCCGCTCTGCGCGAGCAAGACGTTGCTTCAAGTTGGGGCTGGCGCCTTCAGTCAGGGGCACGGCGATGGCCATAGCGAACTCCGGAATCTTTCAACGAAGGGTGTTCCCCTTGGTACAGGGAACACCCGGATCTAACGCAACGTGACGCGCTTACTTGGCAGCCCAGGCAGTGAAACGCTGCTCCAGGGATTCGCCGTTGTCAGTCCAGAACGACACGTTCATCTGCACCTGATCCTTGATGTTCTCAGGGGTCGTCGGCATGTTCTGCAGGGTTTCCTTGTCCAGCAGCGGTACCGCCTGAGTGTTGGCCGGGCCGTAGGCAATGTTCTGCGAGTAGACCTTCTGCTGTTCCGGGCTCAGGCTGTAGGCGATGAATTTCTTCGCGGCTTCAGCGTTTTTCGAACCCTTTGGAATGGCCCATGCGTCGAAGTCGTAGACGCCGCCAGTCCACACCACTTTCAGGTTGCTTTCTTTCTGTACGGCGGCGATGCGGCCGTTGTAGGCCGAGCTCATCACCACGTCGCCGGAGGCGAGGTATTGCGGCGGCTGTGCGCCGGCTTCCCACCACTGGATGTTCGGCTTGAGTTCATCGAGCTTCTTGAACGCGCGGTCCTGACCGTCTTTGCTGGCCAGCACTTTGTAGACGTCCTTCGGCGCAACGCCGTCGGCCATCAGAGCGAATTCCAGGGTGTACTTGGCGCCCTTGCGCAGGCCACGCTTGCCCGGAAATTTCTTGGTGTCCCAGAAATCCGCCCAGCCGCTCGGAGCACTGGCAACCTTGTCGGCGTTGTAGGCGAGTACGGTGGACCAGACGAAGAAACCGGCACCGCAGGTGGTGATGGCGCCCGGAACATAGTCGGAAGCCTTGCCCAGCATAGCCGGATCAAGCTCTTCGAACATGTCCTCGTCACAGCCACGCGCCAGCTCCGGCGACTCGACTTCTACCAGGTCCCAGGACACGCTCTTGGTGTCGACCATGGTCTTGATCTTGGCCATTTCACCGTTGTACTCACCGGCGATGATCTTGCCATTACCCGCCTTTTCCCACGGCGCGTAGAAGGCTTTTTCCTGCGCGGACTTGTTGGCACCGCCGAAGGAAATGACCGTCAGGTCAGTGGCTGCCATGGTCTGCGCTGCGCACATCATCCCCAGGGTGATGGCGGTGAACTTCAATGATTTCAGCATTTATTCTTTTCTCCACGAGCAGTGTTGGTAAGCGATTGGAATGGGCGATCAATTCGCCTCTGTTATTGCTTTTATCGATAGATCAATGCACTTGCTGCAAGGGGTCGAGCGCGCGAACGTGCTCGACTTGCCATCCGATGGGCACCACGTCGCCAACGCTCAGCGCAGGGTCCAGCTCGGCGATGGGCTGCTTGACGAAGAAGTCGGTCTTGCCTGCCACTTCCAGACGCACACGCACGTGGTCGCCCAGGTAGATGAACTCGGCCACACGGCCGGAGAAACGATTGGTGCAGCTCTCGCTGCGACCATTGAGGTGGATGCGTTCCGGGCGAATGGACAGCGTGACCGGACCGCCCGGCTGTCCGACGTTGATCGCCAGCGCGTGGACTTTCTCACCGCGCTCCAGCTCGACGATACAGCGGTCGCCATCCTGGCTGACCAGACGGCCGTTGAGGCGGTTGTTCTCGCCGATGAAGTTGGCCACGAAGGTATTTTTCGGCTCTTCATACAGGCTGCGCGGCGGCGCGATCTGCTGGATTTCGCCCTGATGGAACACCGCCACGCGGTCGGACATGGTCAGGGCTTCGCCCTGGTCGTGGGTCACGTACACCACGGTCACGCCGAGGCGCTGGTGGAGGTGCTTGATCTCCATCTGCATGTGCTCACGCAGTTGCTTGTCGAGTGCGCCGAGGGGTTCGTCCATCAGCACCAACTGCGGTTCGAAAACCAGCGCGCGGGCCAGGGCGACGCGCTGCTGCTGACCGCCGGACAACTGGGCCGGGTAGCGATGAGCGAACGTATCCAGCTGGACCATGCCCAGCGCACGTTTCACTTTCTCGCCGACATCGGTCTTGCTCATGCCACGCACCGACAGCGGGAACGCCAGGTTCTCGGCCACCGTCATGTGCGGAAACAATGCGTAATTCTGAAACACCATGCCGATGTCACGTTTGTGCGGCGGCACGTTATTGATGGCGCGGCCGCCGAGCAGGATTTCACCGGCAGTCGGGGTTTCGAAACCGGCCAGCATCATCAGGCTGGTGGTCTTGCCGGAGCCGGACGGTCCGAGCAGGGTAAGAAACTCGCCTTTGCGAATATTTAGGTTGAGGTCTTTGACGATCAGTGCTTCGCCGTCGTAGCTCTTCTGCACACCACGAAAGCTGACCAGAACATCACTTGCTCCAGCGCTTGTATCGACGTCGCTCATTACCCACACCTTTGTTTTCTGTCTGCGTGGCTCGGAGACTAGAACAGCCCGAAGCCCCCGCAAATCGGGGCTGATGAGAGATTAGCCTAGGCAGGCTGGAAGGCCAGGGGTAGGGATTGCCCTACAAGGATGGCGGGGATGGGTATGTGCATCGAGTAATCGTTCCCATGCTCTGCGTGGTAACGCCTCTCAGGACGCTCCGCGTCCGGCTGTCGCTGTGACGCAGAGCGTCACGGGCTGCATTCCCACGCGGAGCGCGGGAACGATCGGCCCTGCCGTGAACATGTCGTTTTCAGACTCAGAGCAGCTTGTGCTCCATCGCATATTTCACAAGGTCAGCCAGCGAGTTGAGCTTCATTTTCTGCATCAGGCGCGCCTTGTGGGTGCTGATGGTCTTGCTGCTCAGTGCCAGTTGCTGGGCGATGTCGTTGACGTTCGCGCCCTGGGCCAGTCGCTCGAATACCGAAAATTCGCGCTCGGACAGCAGCGAGTGCAACGGGCGGTTGTCGGTAAGGCCCACTTCGAACACCATGCGGTCGGCCAGTTCGGGATCAATGTAACGCCCGCCTGCCGCCACGCGACGGATCGCCGTCAGCAGCAGCGCCGGATCGCTGTCCTTGGTGGCGTAACCTGCGGCACCGACCTTCAAGGCGCGGGCCGCCATCTGCGCCTCGTCATGCATCGACAGCACCAGAATGGCTGGAGGATTGTTCAGGGCACGAATTCTCGGGATCGCTTCAAGTCCGTTGACGCCCGGCATGGAAATATCCAGCAGCACCACCTCGCACGCCACGTGGCGCAGCGTCTCCAGCAGTTGCTCGCCATTGCTCGCCTCGCCCACCACCTGCAGGTCCTTGGCCAGGCCGATCAACTGCTTGATGCCCTCACGCACGATGGTGTGGTCTTCGGCTACCAGTACACGGATCACTTTGCTCGCTCCTGTCCAGCGGGGTCCAACGGAATATAGGCGCGCAAGGTTGTGCCCTCACCCAGCTCGCTGTCCAGTTCCAATCGACCGCCCAGCATCAATACCCGCTCGCGCATCCCGACCACGCCGAACGACGCCGACCTGCCGGACTCGATGACAAAGCCCTGCCCGTCGTCGGCAACCGTCATGCAGAGCATGTCGCGCTCGAGCGTCAGGCTGATTTCGACCGTGTGCGCCTGCGCGTGACGCATCACATTGGTCAGCGCCTCCTGAAGAATCCTGAACATCCCCGTCGCCTTCGCATCGCTGAGCGATGGCAGATTATCCGGAACCTGCACCAGACACGGGATCTGCGTGCGCGCCTCGAAACGCCGGGCCTGCCACTCGATGGCCGACGCAATGCCCGCATCGAGAATCGGCGGTCTGAGCGCGGTCGCCACATCGCGTACCAACTGGAACAACTGCGCGATCAGCTTCTTCATGCTGCCCAGCCGCTCGCTCAGGCCTGGGTCCAGATCGGCGTAGGCCAGTTCGCACATCGAGGTTTCCAGCTTGAGCACGGTCAGCATCTGCCCCAGTTCGTCGTGGACCTCGCGGGCAATTCTGGCTTTTTCTTCTTCACGCACGCTTTCCAGGTGAGCCGACAGTTCACGCAACTGATCATGAGCGCGACGTCGTTCGCTGACATCGCTGAGGAAGACCACCAGATATTCCGCCTCGCGAAAGCGCAGAAAGCTCAGCGATACATCGACTGGCAATACGCTGCCGTCGGCGCGCACACAATTGGTCTCGAACAACTGCGGGCTTTCTTCAGTCGAGCGAGCGTTTTTCCACAGGTTGAGCCAGCGATCCATATGCAGGCTGGGATCGAAATCAATCAAGGGCCTTTCGACGACTTCACCCGGCGCATAACCGAGCATGGTTTCCGCCGCCCGGTTGGCGTAGCGCACGCGGCTGTCCCAGTTGACCCAGAGAATGCCGACGGTGCTCTGGTCGATGGAGAACTGCGCCAACCGTAGCGATTCCTCGCCTTGCACCCGGCGGGCGATGTCATCGCGGGCCGTGAGCAACTCCTGCTCGAGCGCCTGCTGCTGACGCCGCTGCCAGATCACGATGGCGAAACAGGCCAGCAGCATCACCAGCAGCAGGATGCACAGGTTCTGCCAGAGGCCCGGTGACTCGCTGAAATGCGAAGGTGTCAGCGGCATCCAGCGGGTGTGCAGTTGATCCAGTTCTCTGGCCGGAATGGCACGCAACGCTTCACCGATGATGTCCGCAAGCTCCGGGGCATCCCGGCGCGACGCGACCCTCAGCAACAGCGGCAGGCCGATGTCGCCCACCACCGCAAGACCTGCAAACTCGGGCTCACGCAACAGGCGACTGAGCTGGGCTTCATCGGCCACGGCATAGCGCGCCTGCTGGCTGAGCAGCAATTGCAAGGCCTGACGCTCCAGCGGTACGCCTTGCAGATTCAGGTGCGGGTAATTACTGCGCAGGTAATCGGCCGTGGCGCTGGGCATGCGAACCGCCACTCGAGAGAGACTGTCGAGCTTGTCCAGATCCACGGCGGTGCTGCCGTCCCGTTCGCCGATCAACAACTGGGACACACGCAGATAGGGATCGGAAAACAGCCAGAGCTTCAGTCCCGCAGGCGTCTGGGTCAGGCCGGGCGCAACGTCCACTTCGCCCTCGGCCAGCGCTTTCTCGAGCGCAGCCTGATCAGCAAAATTTCGCCACAGCAATTCCACCGGCAGCGTGGCCGCCAGGGCATTCATGAACTCGACGTTGGCCCCCGACAACTGCTGCAGGCGTTGATCGAACTGCGCATAGGGCGCACGCAGGACAAGGCCGACGCGCAACGGGCCATGCTGCTTCAGCCAGTCGCGCTGCGCCGGATTCAGTTGGGCACGCGCAGCGACTTCAGATGCATCGAACTGTGCATTTGCCGCCTGCGCCATCAAGAGCACAGCCAGGCAGCCGATAAAACCGATGCGCCGAAGACGAGTTAGCAACGTGTCGTTCTCATATAGAGGTAGTGCGCCCAGGCTCACGCCTGACAAAAGCCGATCAACCCATTAGGCTGCCGGTATCGTTTCTGGCTTGGAATATCCGATGTCCCACACCATTCGCGCAATGTTTCCTGCATTGTTTCTGTCATTGATCATTCCTTGTGCCCTGCCTGCCCTGGCAGCCGATGCACCAAAGGACGCGGCCAAGGACGCTCCCGAAGAGCGCGCGCCACTGCCCAGCCGCGCGCAGGAAGATGCCATCGCGCTTGAGCGTCAACTGCCCAAAGAGGATCAGCAGCAACTGCAGGCAGGTGACGAAAGCTTTCTGGCGCTCTGGAAACCGGCCAACACTGATGAGCCGCAAGGTGCCGTCATCATTCTGCCTGGCGCAGGCGAATCGCCGGACTGGCCAGACGTGGTCGGTCCGCTGCGACGCAAGTTCCCCAACGTCGGCTGGTCCAGCCTGAGCGTGACCTTACCGGACGCACAGGACACTGCGCTGATGCCGCGTGACACTGACGCCGCGACCGGCGACGCCAGCGCTGAAAAACCCAAGGAAGCGCCAAAGGACGCACCTGCGAAAGATGCGGCCGCCGAGGCAGAAGCCCAGGCCAGCGCCGACACGGCCAAGGCAGCGGCCGATGAAGAGCGCAACAAGGCGCAGGCCGAACGGGTCTTTGCCCGTATTGATAGCGCGATTGCCTTTGCGCAGCAGAACAAGGCGCACAGCATCGTCTTGCTCGGCCACAGCAGCGGCGCTTATTGGGCGACGCGCTACATGAGCGAGCGCCCGTCGCCTCTGGTACAGAAACTGGTGATGGTGGCCGCACGCGAACCGCTCGCCACGCCACCGTCACTGCTGGACATGGTGCCCACGCTGAAGGTCAACACCGCCGACTTCATCTACAAGAATCCGCCCCAGCAGTCAGCGACCGAACGCCTCCAGGCCAGCAAACGCGCCAAGGGACCGGGCTTCACACAAATCGGGCTGATCAATATCGCAGGCAATGCAGAGACAGAACAGGAACAACTGTTCCGCCGGGTTCGCGGCTGGGTCGAGGCCAAATAGGCCGGGGATGCTCTTGGCGTGTTGAAACACGCTGTCCGTAGCAATCACCCGATTGTGGGAGGCCCCACCACGTCTCCGACGTAGCGCGGTCGCGCAGCAAACACGGGACTGTGGGAGGCGGCTTGCCGGCGATGAACGATGACGCGACTTTCCTGACCAGCCGCGTCGACTGCATCGCCGGCAAGCCGCCTCCCACTCATAGGGGTGAGCATCATCACTGAAACCCGCGGCGCGCCTTGATGAGTCGATAAGCGTTGTGCAGTTCGCTGGTTTTCTCGGTCGCCACACGAACCTGCAACGAGCTGGCGCCCGAGCCTGCAATCTTGTCCGGGTGATGACGACTCAGCAGCCGCCGGTAGGCACGCTTGATGGTCATAGGATCGGTGTCGGCCTGCACGCCCAGCAACAGCATTGCACCCTTGTAGGCGTCATTGCTGCCAATCGGTGGCCGCTTCATCGGATCATGTTCGGCGGCCAGCGCCTCGATCTGCGGCTCGGTCCAGCCCAGCCACATGCCCCATACACCAATCAGCTCGCGCTCGGCCCGGGACGCCTTGCCATCGGCCCATGCCATTCGCCAACAGGCACGTAACAATCCTTCGGCCTTGTCCGATTGATCACGCAAACCGCGCAGATAACTGCGCAGTCCATCGGATCCGTCCTTGCCGCGCTTGAACGCATTAATTGCACGCAACTGACCCGCCTTGTCCATGCTCAGTCGTTGCATCTCGACCCGCGCCTGATGGATGTGACTGGCGACCACGCGCCCGTCACATTTGGCCAGGCGCCCCAGCAGCACAAACAGCAGCTCATCGTCATGAACGGCCGGGCGACCACCCAGCAGCTCACGCAGATGCGCCCAGCTGTACAGTTTCAGTCGACGATCCAGCGCCTGCCCCAGCAAGGCGCCCAGCATCGCACCGGGTATGTCGGCAATCGCGTACCCGATACCAGCGCCTGCCAGTGTGCCCGGCCAGATCATTCAGTACGGCCCGCCAGCAACTGCTCCACTTCAGCCAGCCGTTCATGAGTACCGACATCCACCCAGCGTCCGCTGAAATGCTCACCGGTTACCGGCCCTTCACGCATGGCATCACGCAGCAACGGCGCCAGCTTGAACGCACCCGCCTCGCATCCGGCGAACAGTTCAGGATGCAAAATTGCGATACCGCTGTAGGTGAGGCGCACCCCCGCCGAGTCGTCATCGAGCACCTGACCGTCAATCAGCGAGAAATCCCCCGTCGGGTGATGCGCCGGGTTGTCGATCAACACCAGATGCGCAAGCCCCGTCAGCGGTCGACGCAGCGAGGCGAAGTCGTAGTCCGTCCAGATGTCACCATTGACCACCACAAAAGGCTCGTCGCCCAGCAAAGGCAGGGCGCGGAAGATGCCGCCACCGGTTTCCAGCGGCTCGCCTTCAGGGGAGTAACGGATGTTCAGGCCGAAGCGCTGGCCGTCGCCAAGCCAGTCTTCGATCTGCTGACCCAGCCACGCATGGTTGATGACCAGATCGTGAAACCCGGCCTCGCGCAAAGCATTGAGGTGATATTCGATCAAAGGCACACCACCTGCGCGCACCAGAGGTTTTGGCGTGTGCAGGGTCAACGGGCGCATGCGCTCGCCTTTCCCGGCAGCGAGAATCATCGCTTTCATGCAGTCCTCTTCAACACAATCGGTACCTTTTTCAAAATGAGTCAGACGGCTGTCTCGACGGGCTGCTGCAGGCTGGTCAGCAACTGACCCAGTTGCGCCAGTTCCGGACGTCGCGAAAGAACGGCTTCTATATAGGCGAAAAAGCGTGGAACGTCGCCCAGATAACGAGGCTTGCCATCGCGGTGACAGATACGCGCGAAGATCCCGATGACTTTCAGGTGACGCTGTACCCCCATCAGGTCGCTGGCCCGCTCGAACGCAGCGAAGTCTTCATGGACCGGAATGCCCAGCGCCCGCGCCTTGTCCCAGTAGATTTTCAACCAGTCGCTCACACGCTCCTGAGGCCAGCTCAGGAACGCATCCTTGAACAGGCAGGTGATGTCGTACGTGACCGGGCCATACACGGCATCCTGAAAATCCAGCACGCCCGGATTGGGTTCGCTGATCATCAGGTTCCGAGGCATGTAATCGCGATGCACCAGCACCTTGGGCTGTATCAGCGCACTTTCGATCAACAGGTCGCTGGCCTGCTGCCAGTCAGCCCGCTGCGCCTCGTCCATGTCGATACCCAGATGACGCTTCACGTACCACTCGGGAAACAGCTCCAGTTCACGGCGCAGCAAGGCCACGTCATAGCTGGGCAACGGCGCATCCATCGGCAACTGTTGATAAGCCAGCAACGACTCGATCGCGTCGGCAAATAACACGTCCGCGTTATCGGCATCGATCACGTCGAGATACGTCTGGCGACCCAGGTCATTGAGCAGTAAAAAACCCTGCGCGAGGTCCTCGGCATAAATTTTCGGAACATTTATGCCGGACTTTTCCAGCAAATGAGCGATATCCACAAACGGTTTGCAGTTTTCCTGGGGTGGCGGCGCGTCCATCACAATAAAAGTTCGCCCTTCGCCCTCCCAACGGAAATAACGACGAAAACTCGCGTCGCTACTGGCCGCAGTCAACGTGGCCGGGGGTACGGCGCCCCAATTCTGCGCGGCGAACAGCGCTGGCAACTGCTTATCCAGCCAAACTTTCAGGGATTGCAGGCGTATATCTTGATCTGGCATTACAAGGGTCTCCGACGGCGCTAGCCGTCAAGCGGGTCATGCTTTATTATCCGGAATCTTTTTCAGCCCATCGAGAGGCGTGCGGCCCCCCCGCGGGCAGATGGCGCGCAGGAAGCCCGGACTAATAAGATGGCATTGAAATCCCCCGCGTTTCGTAAAAAATTTCCGTTGCTCGTAACCGGCAGTCTGCTGGCGATGCAACCTCTGGCCACTCAATTCGTGGTTGCCGCGGAACAGTATGACTGCTCAGTCTCTGCTTCGGGTGCCTGGAATTGTGCGCCTAAATCCGGCACCGCTGCCGTTGAACTGCCTCCGCGCCCCGTGCACAGTACGACGTCGGTCAGTTCCAACGGTACTGTGATCTCGGAAAGTACTTCCGCCGGCGAACCGGTTGCGACCACGCAACTGGTGACCGAAGCCAAGGGCAAAGGCCTGAGGTCGCGTAGTGCTGACTACAGTCACCTCGATTGGGTTCCTCGTGAAAAGCTCACCGCAGCACAACTGGCCGAAACCGGTCCGTATTGCTCGGGTGCCTACGTAGAGCCGATTCGCCCGGGCATGGACGACAAGACGAAGATGAGCGATGCACCGATGTTCGTCGGTGCAAAAGCCTCGCGTTACGAGCAGGAAGCACAGGTTGCGACCCTCGCTGGTGACGTCGTGTTGCGTCAAGGCAGCATGCAGGTTCAGGCTCAGGAAGCCTCCCTGCATCAGGCCGAGAACCGTGGCGAGCTGAACGGTGACGTGCGTCTGCGTGACAACGGCGCACTGATCGTCGGCGACAAGGCCGAATTGCAACTCGACACCGGCGAAGCCCGTGTCGACAACGCCGAGTACGTCCTGCACAAGTCGAACATTCGCGGTAACGCTCTGTACGCCAAGCGTGCCGAGAACGCGATCATTCGCCTCAAGGACGGCACGTACACCACGTGCGAGCCGAACAGCAACGCCTGGACGCTCAAAGGCAACAACATCACGCTGAACCCGGCCACCGGTTTCGGCACCGCGACCAACGTGACCCTGCGGGTCAAGGACGTACCGGTACTCTACACGCCGTACATCTACTTCCCGATCGACGACCGTCGTCAGTCCGGTTTCCTGCCGCCGAGCTTCTCTACCAGTAACGACTCCGGCTTCACGCTGGTTACGCCGTACTACTTCAACTTGGCACCGAACTACGACGCCACGTTGTACCCACGCTACATGGCCAAACGCGGCCTCTTGATGGAAGGCGAGTTCCGCTACCTGACCAAGAGCAGCGAAGGCCAGTTCGGTGGTGGCTACCTGAATGACGAAAACGATGATCGCAAGCTGCAGTCGGATTACGACAAGACGCGCTGGATGATCAACTGGCAGCACAAGGGCGGGCTGGATTCGCGCTGGCTGACCAAGGTGGATTACACCGACATCAGTGACCCGTACTACTTCCAGGATCTGGAAACGGATCAGATTGGCGTAGAAAGAACTGATTTTATCAATCAGCAAGGTTCCCTGACCTACCGTGGCGACAACTACACCGCGATGTTCAATGCCCAGGCTTACAAGCTGGCAACAGTCGCAAACATTACACCCTATGACCGACTGCCGCAGATCACCTTCAACGGCACCCTGCCCTACAACCCGGGTGGTCTGAAATTTGATTATCAGACCGAAGCGGTTCGTTTCGAGCGTGACTTGCGTGACGGTAGCTTTATAGACGAAGACGGCAATTCGTCTCCTCGTCTGGACAGAAACGTCGCAGGCCTTGCCCGTGCCAACGGCGACCGTCTGAATCTGGCACCGTCCATGAGCCTGCCGATGAACTGGACCTATGGGTTCCTGACGCCAAAGCTCAAGTACGTCTACACCCAATACGACCTGGATCTGGACAGCCAAGGCAAAAACACGCTTTTGGCTGATGAGCAGTACAGCAGTAGTCAGAGCCGCAGCGTGCCGGTCTTCAGTGTCGATAGCGGCCTGTACTTCGATCGAAACACGCAGTGGTTCGGCAAGGACTATCGCCAGACACTCGAGCCACGCCTGTTCTATCTCTATGTGCCTGAGAAGGATCAGACCGACATCCCGGTTTTCGATACAAGCGAAAGCACCTTCAACTATGCCTCGCTGTTTCGTGACAACCGCTTTACCGGTGCTGACCGTATTGGTGACGAGAACAAGCTGTCGCTTGGTGTAACCAACCGTTGGATCGAAGAAAACGGTTTCGAGCGTCAACGCCTGAGCGTAGGCCAGGCAGTGTATTTCAGAGATCGCAAGGTACAACTGCCAGGCGTAACGTTCGCAGACCGCGACGATGCCAAGGCCAGTGTTTCGCCTTATGCTCTGGAATACGAATACAACTACAACCGCGACTGGCGCTTTACATCCGACCTCAACTGGGACCCTGACAGCAAGAGCACCCGCTCGGGCAGCGCGATGTTCCACTATCAGCCTGAAGACAATCCGAACAAGGTCATCAACGCTGGCTACCGCTATCGCAATGACCAGGTTCGCTTCGACCAGACAACGGGTCGCTGGACTGTAGGCGGTGGCGACTTCGGCACACCGGGTACCCCTGGCTACGTGAAGGACTACTACAAGATCCAGCAGCATGATTTCTCGGTCATCTGGCCGATCATTCCGCAGTGGAACCTCATCAGCCGCTGGCAGTATGACTACAACCGCGACCGTACTATCGAAGCCTTTGGTGGTTTCGAATACGACAACTGCTGCTGGAAGCTGCGCCTGATCAACCGTTACTGGATTGATTACGACGAGTTCAGCCAGGAAGCGCCTCAGAACGAAAAAGGCGACCGCGGCATATTCCTACAAATCGTGTTGAAGGGACTCGGCGGCGTGACCGGCGCCAAAGTAGAGAGCTTCCTCGACAAAGGCATCCAAGGTTATCGTGAACGTGAAGACCAAGCTTTCTGATTGTCTGCGCCCGCTGATGCTGGGCGCGTTACTCCTGAGCGGTGCTGTGCATGCAGCGGTTCAGCCTCTGGACAGTGTCGTGGCCATCGTCGACAACGACGTGATCATGAAAAGCCAGATGGACCAGCGTGTTCGTGAAGTTCAGCAAACCATTGCCAAGCGCGGGTCGGGCGTACCGCCTGCCGAAGCACTGCAGCAACAGGTTCTGGATCGTCTGATTCTGGAAAACCTGCAGCTGCAGATCGGCGAGCGTTCCGGCATTCGCGTCACTGACGAAGAACTGAACCAGGCCATCGGCACCATCGCTCAGCGCAACAACATGAGCGTTGACCAGTTCCGTGCAGCACTGGCCCATGACGGTCTGTCATACAACGATGCACGCGAGCAGGTTCGTCGCGAGATGATCATCAGCCGTGTGCGCCAGCGTCGTGTAGCAGAGCGTATCCAGGTCTCCGAGCAGGAAGTGAAGAACTTCCTGGCTTCCGATCTGGGCAAGGCTCAGCTGTCCGAAGAGTTTCACTTGGCCAACATCATGATCGCCACGCCTGACAGTGCATCGTCCGATGCCATTCAGGCGGCAGCGCGCAAGGCCAAGGACGTTTACGACCAGTTGAAGAAAGGCGCCGACTTCGCACAGATGGCGATTGCCAAATCGTCGAGCGAAAGCGCGCTGGAAGGCGGCGACATGGGCTGGCGCAAGGCAGCCCAGTTGCCACCTCCGTTCGGCGACATGCTCAGCTCGATGCCAATTGGTGACGTGACGCCTCCGGCGCGCACACCGGGCGGCTTCATCATCCTCAAGCTGCTGGAAAAGCGCGGTGGACAGGGTCAGGCTCAAATGCGCGATGAAGTGCATGTGCGCCACATCCTGATCAAGCCAAGCGAAATCCGCAGCGAAGAAGAAACCAAGCGTCTGGCTGCCAAGATCTATGACCGCATCGAAAACGGCGAAGATTTCGGCGAACTGGCGAAGAGCTTCTCGGAAGATCCGGGTTCGGCGCTCAACGGTGGTGACCTGAACTGGGTCGATCCCAACTCGCTGGTTCCAGAGTTCCGCGAGGTGATGACCGAGACGCCTCAGGGCGTGGTCTCCAAACCGTTCAAGACTGCTTATGGCTGGCACGTTCTGGAAGTCCTGGGCCGTCGCGCCACGGACGCCACCAGCCAGGCGCGTGATCAGCAAGCGTTGAACGTACTGCGTAACCGCAAGTACGACGAAGAGCTGCAAACCTGGCTGCGTCAGATCCGTGACGAAGCCTACGTTGAAATCAAGCTTCCTGGCGCAGCCCAGGCTGCTCAGTGAAACCAAAGCGCTTCGCCCTGACACCTGGCGAGCCGGCCGGCATAGGTCCTGACCTTTGCCTGCTGCTCGCCACGCAGCCTCAGCCACACCCCCTGATTGCCATTACCAGCCGCGACCTGCTCACCGAGCGGGCCGCGCAACTGGGCGTGGCCGTCAACCTGCTCGACGTGATGCCAGACGCCCTCCCCGACGTGCCCGCCCCTGCGGGCAGCCTGTATGTCTGGGATACCCCGCTGGCGGCGTCGGTGGTCACGAGTGAACTGAACACGGCCAACGCCGGGTTCGTGCTGCAAACCCTGACCCGCGCCGGACAAGGCTGCCTAGACGGCCTGTTCAGCGGCATGATTACCGCCCCGGTGCACAAGGGCGTGATCAACGAAGGCGGCTTCGCCTTCTCCGGACACACCGAATTCCTCGCTGAACTGACCCACACCGAACAGGTCGTGATGCTGCTGGCCACTGGCGACTTGCGAGTCGCACTGGTCACCACTCACCTGCCATTGCGCGATGTGGCCGATGCCATTACCCCGGACCGGCTGGAACGCGTCACGCGCATCCTGCATGCCGATCTGGTGAACAAGTTCGGTATCCCTCACCCACGCATCCTGGTGTGCGGTCTCAATCCCCATGCCGGCGAGAGCGGGCATCTGGGGCGCGAGGAAATCGACATCATCGAACCGACTCTGGAGCGTCTGCGCAGCGACGGCCTGGACCTGCGTGGTCCGCTGCCTGCCGACACTCTGTTTACCCCCAAATATCTGGAGCACTGCGATGCGGTGCTGGCGATGTACCACGATCAGGGCCTGCCCGTACTCAAGTACAAAGGCTTCGGCGCAGCCGTCAATGTGACGCTGGGCCTGCCGATCATCCGTACGTCCGTCGACCACGGCACCGCGCTGGATCTGGCGGGCAGTGGCAAGATCGACACCGGCAGCCTGCACGTCGCACTGCAAACCGCCTACCAGATGGCCGAGACCCATTCATGACCGAGCTATACCAACACCGGGCGCGCAAGCGTTTCGGGCAGAACTTCCTGCACGACGCAGGCGTTATAGACAAGATCCTGCGCGCGATTCGTGCCAAACCCGAAGACCGCCTGCTGGAAATCGGTCCGGGCCAGGGCGCATTGACGGAAGGCCTGCTCAACAGCGGTGCCCACCTGGATGTCGTGGAACTGGACAAGGACCTGATACCGATCCTCAACAGCCAGTTCGCCGGCAAGCCGAACTTCAACCTGCATCAGGGTGATGCGCTGAAGTTCGACTTCAACAGCCTGGGTGCCGAGCCTCGCAGTCTGAGAGTCGTCGGCAACCTGCCGTACAACATCTCGACGCCGCTGATCTTCCACCTTTTGCAGAACGCCAGTCTGATCCGCGACATGCACTTCATGTTGCAGAAGGAAGTGGTCGAGCGCCTTGCAGCCGGCCCTGGTGGCGGTGACTGGGGTCGCCTGTCGATCATGGTTCAGTATCACTGTCGCGTAGAGCACCTGTTCAACGTCGGGCCTGGTGCGTTCAACCCGCCGCCCAAAGTGGATTCGGCCATTGTGCGCCTCGTGCCTCACGAAACCCTGCCCCACCCGGCCAAGGATCACCGCCTGCTGGAGCGCGTCGTACGCGAAGCCTTCAACCAGCGTCGCAAGACCCTGCGCAACACCCTGAAACTGCTGTTGAGCAGTGATGACATCACCGCTGCTGGCGTAGATGGCAGTCTGCGTCCGGAACAATTGGACCTGGCCGCTTTCGTTCGTCTGGCCGACAAGCTGGGCGAGAAAGCCCTCGCGGAGTAAGCATTGGTAACAGGTAAACGGCAGACGGCCATTGGTCATTTTCCGTTTACTTGTCCTAGACTGATGCTGCTGTTGAGCACTCCGTTTTTTTCGCTATGGATTTCAAGGCCTACTGAATGTCCGATTCCCGTTATCAGGTCGACGTCAGCGTCGTCACGCGCTTCCTCGCAGAACAGTCCCAACCCGAGCAGAATCGCTTCGCGTTCGCCTACACCATCACGGTCCAGAACAATGGCGAGCTGCCTGCCAAGCTGTTGTCCCGGCACTGGGTCATCACGGATGGCGACGGTCACGTCGAAGAAGTCCGTGGCGAAGGCGTGGTGGGCCAGCAACCGCTGATCAAGGCTGGTCAGAGCCACACGTACAGCAGCGGCACTGTGATGACGACCAAGGTCGGCAACATGCAGGGCTCGTATCAGATGCTGGCCGAAGACGGTAAACGCTTCGACGCCGTCATCGCCCCGTTCCGCCTTGCCGTTCCGGGTGCCCTTCACTGATGGCGGTGTACGCCGTCGGCGACCTGCAAGGTTGCCTGGATCCGCTGAAGTGCCTGCTTGACGATGTGCAGTTCGACCCTGAAAAGGATCAGTTGTGGCTGGTGGGCGATCTGGTCAACCGCGGCCCCCAGTCGCTGGAGACACTCCGGTTCCTGTACGGCATCCGTCAATCGTTGGTCTGCGTGCTGGGCAATCATGACCTGCACCTGCTGGCCGCCGCACGCAGCATCGAGCGCCTGAAAAAAGGCGACACGCTGCGTGAAATCCTTGAGGCGCCGGATCGCGACCAACTGCTGGGCTGGATACGCCAGCAGAAACTGATGCACTACGACGAATCGCGCAACGTCGCGATGGTCCACGCCGGAATCGCACCGCAGTGGTCGCTGAAGAAAGCGCTCAAGCATGCAGCCGAAGTCGAACAGGCTCTGCAGGACGACAATCTGTACGAACCGTTTCTGGACGGCATGTACGGCAACGAGCCTGCCAAGTGGGACAACGATCTGAACGGCGTCACCCGGCTACGGATCATCACCAACTACTTCACGCGGATGCGTTTCTGCACCAGCGATGGCAAGCTCGACCTCAAGGGCAAGGAAGGCGTCGAGACGGCCAAACCTGGCTATGCGCCCTGGTTCAGTCACAAGAACCGCAAGACCCGCTCGGTGAAGATCATCTTTGGTCACTGGGCGGCACTTGAAGGTCGCTGTGACGAGCCGGACGTCTTCGCGCTCGACAGCGGCTGCGTGTGGGGCGGTGCCATGACGCTGCTCAATGTCGACACCCTTGAACGTCATCAATGCAATTGCGATGCTGTCGGCCATGTAGCAACACCGACCATCACCCGAATACCGGCAGACGCCAGCCGTCATCAGCCGCCACAGGCTCAGGAGCCCACGCAATGACCGATTTCAAACGCATCCCCCCCGAACAGGCTCAGGCACTGCGCGAGCAAGGCGCGGTCGTGGTCGATGTTCGTGACGCCCAGACGTTCGAGAGCAGCCACATTCCCGAGTCACAGCACCTGGACAACCACTCGATCGCCGACTTCATCGCCAAAGCCGATCTGGACAAACCCCTTGTGGTCATCTGCTATCACGGCAACTCCAGCCAGAGCGCAGCGGCCTATCTCGTGGGTCAGGGATTCTCGGACGTGTACAGCGTGGACGGCGGCTTCGAGCTGTGGCGCTCGACTTTTCCTGCCGAAACCGTACAAGGCAACTGAAAAATATTTTTATGACAGTCGATCCCGCGTTCTACGCGGGCTCGCGCCCCAACTGACGAACGGTCAGCCCGTCTTCTCGCTCATCCCTTCTTTATCTTTCCGAATCCGAACTATCCTTAGCCTAGGCCATCCGTAATCAGGGGAGAGCCGGTACACCGGCGCGTGGGTCATCGGTAGTTACTTTTATGGTGTTCTGGGGGGTAAACGGCATCTGGATACTCAGCTGCTGCCAGCATCGACTGACGATCCGCCGCCGGCTCAACGTATCGAGCGAGGTGACGTCATGAGTATTTTTAGCCACTTCCAACAACGCTTTGAAACCACACGTCAGGAAGAGCTCTCGCTGCAGGAGTATCTTGAGCTCTGCAAACAGGATCGCAGCGCATACGCTTCGGCGGCAGAACGTCTGCTGTTGGCCATAGGCGAACCTGAGCTGGTGGACACCTCCGCCAACTCGCGGCTGTCGCGAATTTTCTCCAACAAGGTGATACGTCGTTATCCGGCGTTTGCAGACTTCCACGGGATGGAAGAATGCATCGACCAGATCGTCTCGTATTTCCGCCATGCCGCCCAAGGCCTGGAAGAAAAGAAGCAGATCCTCTATCTGCTCGGCCCGGTTGGCGGTGGTAAATCGTCTCTGGCTGAAAAACTCAAACAACTGATCGAAAAAGTCCCCTTCTACGCCATCAAGGGCTCGCCGGTATTCGAGTCGCCATTGGGCCTGTTCAATGCCAATGAAGACGGTGCCATTCTCGAAGAAGACTTCGGCATCCCGCGGCGCTATCTGAGCACCATCATGTCGCCCTGGGCGACCAAGCGTCTGGCTGAGTTCGGGGGCGACATCAGTCAGTTCAAGGTCGTGAAACTCTATCCATCTGTTCTCAACCAGATCGCTGTGGCCAAGACCGAACCGGGTGACGAGAACAACCAGGACATCTCGGCGCTGGTCGGTAAGGTCGATATCCGCAAGCTGGAAGAGTTTCCGCAGAACGACGCCGACGCCTACAGCTATTCGGGCGCACTCTGCCGGGCCAACCAGGGCCTGATGGAATTCGTCGAGATGTTCAAGGCGCCGATCAAGGTCCTGCACCCGTTGCTGACTGCTACTCAGGAAGGCAACTACAACAGTACCGAAGGGCTGGGCGCGATTCCGTTTACCGGCATTCTGCTGGCGCACTCCAACGAATCGGAATGGCACAGCTTCCGCAACAACAAGAACAACGAAGCCTTCATCGACCGTATCTACATTGTGAAGGTGCCTTACTGCCTGCGGGTCAGCGACGAGATCAAGATCTACGACAAGCTGCTGTTCAACAGCTCTCTGTCCAAGGCGCATTGCGCACCGGACACGCTGAAGATGCTGGCGCAGTTCACCACCCTGTCGCGCCTCAAGGAGCCGGACAACTCCAACATCTACTCCAAGATGCGGGTGTACGACGGCGAGAACCTCAAGGACACCGATCCGAAAGCCAAGTCGATTCAGGAGTACCGCGACAGCGCAGGCGTCGACGAAGGCATGAACGGTCTGTCGACCCGTTTCGCATTCAAGATTCTGTCCAAGGTGTTCAACTTCGACCCGCATGAAATCGCGGCCAACCCGGTGCACCTGCTGTACGTGCTGGAACAGCAGATCGAACAGGAGCAATTCCCCGCCGAGACGCGCGAGCGTTATCTGCGCTTCATCAAGGAATACCTGGCACCGCGCTACATCGAGTTCATCGGCAAGGAGATTCAGACCGCTTACCTGGAATCCTACAGCGAGTACGGGCAGAACATTTTCGACCGCTACGTGCTTTATGCGGACTTCTGGATTCAGGATCAGGAGTACCGCGATCCGGAAACCGGCGAGATTCTCAACCGCGTAGCACTGAACGAGGAACTGGAAAAGATCGAGAAACCGGCCGGTATCAGCAACCCGAAAGATTTCCGCAACGAGATCGTCAACTTCGTGCTGCGCGCCCGCGCCAACAACAACGGCAAGAACCCGACCTGGCTCAGCTACGAAAAGCTGCGTGTCGTGATCGAGAAGAAAATGTTTTCCAACACCGAGGATCTGCTGCCGGTCATCAGCTTCAATGCCAAGGCCAGCAAGGAAGACCAGCAGAAGCACAACGACTTTGTCACTCGAATGGTTGAACGGGGCTACACCGATAAACAGGTACGTCTACTCTCCGAATGGTATCTGCGCGTACGCAAGTCGCAGTAATGGCAGCGGCAAGCGGCAGGCTGTAAGCCTCAGGCGGGCGTAGGTTCGTCTGAGGTGCTGTTTTTGTGCCAGCGCTTGCTTTTAAGCTTCAGCCTCACGGCTTGAAGCTTGCAACTTGAAGCTGCCCGGAGGGCCTATGAGCTATGTGATTGACCGACGTCTCAACGGCAAGAACAAGAGCACGGTAAACCGGCAACGGTTTCTGCGGCGTTATCGTGACCACATCAAGAAGGCCGTGGAAGAAGCTGTCAGCCGCCGCTCCATTACCGACATGGAGCACGGCGAGCAGATCAGCATCCCCGGCCGAGACATCGACGAACCTGTGTTGCACCACGGACGTGGCGGCAAACAGACCGTCGTTCACCCTGGTAACAAGGAATTCACCACCGGCGAGCACATCGCCCGGCCGCAGGGCGGTGGTGGCGGCAAAGGGCCTGGCAAGGCGAGCAATTCCGGCGAGGGCATGGATGAGTTCGTGTTCCAGATCACCCAGGAAGAATTTCTCGAATTCATGTTCGAGGACCTGGAGTTGCCCAACCTGGTCAAACGCAACCTGACCGGCACGGACACCTTCAAGACCGTGCGTGCAGGGATCAGCAATGAAGGCAATCCTTCACGCATCAACATCATCCGTACGCTGCGCTCCGCCCACGCACGGCGCATCGCCCTGTCCGGCAGCAGCCGGGCAAAACTCAAGGAAGCCAACAGCGAACTTGAGCGCATGAAGCGCGAAGAACCCGACAATTTCGGAGACATTCAAGCGCTTGAGGTGGAGATCGAACGCCTGAAGGCGCGCATTCGTCGTGTGCCGTATCTGGACACCTTCGACCTCAAATACAACCTGCTGGTCAAGCAGCCCAACCCCAGCTCCAAGGCCGTGATGTTCTGCCTGATGGACGTCTCTGGCTCCATGACGCAAGCGACCAAGGACATCGCCAAACGCTTTTTCATCCTGCTGTATCTGTTCCTCAAGCGTAACTACGACAAGATCGAAGTCGTGTTCATTCGCCACCACACCAGTGCCCGCGAAGTGGACGAGGAAGAGTTTTTCTATTCTCGGGAAACCGGCGGCACCATCGTCTCCAGCGCCTTGAAACTGATGCAGGAGATCATGGCCGAGCGTTATCCGAGCAGTGAATGGAATATTTACGCGGCCCAGGCTTCCGACGGTGACAACTGGAACGACGACTCGCCGATTTGCCGCGACATCCTGACCAAGCAGATCATGCCGTTCGTGCAGTACTACACCTATGTGGAGATCACGCCACGCGAACATCAGGCACTTTGGTATGAATATGAGCGCATCGGAGAGGAATATGCCGACACGTTCGCCCAGCAGCAGCTTGTCTCTGCCGGTGATATCTATCCGGTATTCCGCGAACTCTTCCAGCGAAGGTTAGTGTCATGACCGCCAGAGAGCAGAAACGCCAACCCATTTCCACGGGGTCAGAGTGGACGTTCGAACTGATCCAGACCTACGACCGCGAAATCAGCCGTATCGCCGATCGTTATGCGCTGGACACTTATCCCAACCAGATCGAAGTGATCACCGCCGAGCAGATGATGGACGCCTATGCCTCGGTCGGCATGCCGTTGGGCTACCACCACTGGTCCTACGGCAAACACTTCCTCAGCACTGAAAAATCCTATACGCGCGGCCAGATGGGTCTGGCATATGAAATCGTCATTAACTCCGACCCGTGCATCGCTTACCTGATGGAAGAAAATACCATCTGCATGCAGGCCTTGGTGGTGGCGCACGCCTGTTACGGGCACAACAGCTTCTTCAAGGGTAACTACCTGTTCCGCACCTGGACCGATGCCAGCTCGATCATCGATTACCTGGTGTTCGCCAAGCAGTACATCATGCAGTGCGAGGAACGCCATGGCATCGACGCGGTGGAAGACCTGCTCGACTCCTGCCATGCATTGATGAACTACGGCGTGGACCGCTACAAGCGTCCGTATCCGATTTCGGCGGAAGAGGAGCGGCGTCGGCAGAAGGATCGGGAAGAGCACCTGCAGCGCCAGATCAATGACCTGTGGCGCACCATCCCGAAAAGCGCGAAGGAAGGCGGCAAGGAAGACAACGCGCGCTTCCCTGCCGAGCCTCAGGAAAACATTCTCTACTTCATCGAGAAACACGCGCCGCTGCTGGAGCCCTGGCAGCGTGAAGTGGTGCGCATCGTGCGCAAGATTGCGCAGTACTTCTATCCCCAGCGACAAACACAGGTGATGAACGAAGGCTGGGCCACGTTCTGGCACTACACATTGATGAACGACCTCTATGACGAGGGTCTGGTTACCGATGGCTTCATGATGGAGTTTCTGCAGTCGCATACCAGCGTCATTTATCAACCCGGCTTCGACAGCCCCTACTACAGCGGCATCAACCCTTACACGCTGGGCTTTGCGATGTATCAGGACATCCGCCGGATGTGCGAGCACCCGACCGAAGAAGACCGTCAGTGGTTTCCGGAGATTGCCGGCACTGACTGGCTGACCGCGATCAAGTTCGCGATGAGCAGCTTCAAGGACGAGAGCTTCATCCTTCAGTACCTGTCGCCCAAGGTCATACGCGACCTCAAGCTGTTCAGCATCATGGACGACGACCTGAAAGACGATTTGCTGGTCCCGGCCATCCATGACGAGAACGGCTACCGCACCATTCGCGAAATACTGGCCGCGCAGTACAACCTGGGTAACCGCGAGCCCAACATCCAGATCTACAGCATCGACCGGCGTGGGGATCGCTCCCTGACCCTGCGTCATCAGCAGCACAACCGCAAACCGCTGGGCGACTCCACCGATGAAGTGCTCAAGCACTTGCATCGTCTCTGGGGTTTCGACATCCATCTGGAAACCCTGCAAGGCGATCAGATCGTGAAAACCCACCACGTACCACCGAGAGGCGAGCACGCCGACAGTGAATATCCCCGGCTCGATTTGGCGGTTGTACACCTCTAAATCCTGAAGACGTGAAGCTTAAACCGGTCATCGTTCGGTTTTAGCCTCCGTAAGGACGACGCAAGGTTTATCCTGTCGCGCTTACGGAGGTTTTTTATGCAGATTTTTAAAGTGGGCGGCGCCGTACGCGACCGCCTCCTGGGTTTACCCGTCACCGATATCGACTGGGTGGTCGTCGGCGCGTCGGCCGAAGACATGCTGGTCAAGGGCTATCGCCCGGTCGGCACCGATTTCCCGGTATTTCTCCACCCGCTGACGGGCGAGGAATATGCGCTGGCACGCACCGAGCGCAAAAGTGGCGTGGGGTATGGCGGCTTTGTTTTTCATGCCAGCCCTGACGTCACGCTCGAGCAGGACCTGATCCGTCGCGACCTGACCATCAATGCGATGGCCGAAGACAAGGACGGCAATCTGACCGACCCCTATCACGGCCAGCAGGATCTCGAAGCACGCATTCTGCGTCACGTTTCCCCCGCGTTCGCCGAAGATCCTCTGCGTGTACTGCGCGTCGCTCGTTTCGCCGCTCGCTACGCGCCGCATGGTTTCAGCATCGCTCCCGAGACGCTGGACCTGATGCGGCAACTGAGTGAATCCGGCGAGCTCAAGGCGTTGACGCCCGAGCGCAGCTGGAAGGAAATCTCTCGCGCGCTGATGGAAAAACAACCACAGGTGTTCATCGAGGTGCTGCATGAGTGTGGCGCGCTGAAAGAACTGATGCCCGAAGTAGAAGATTTGTTCGGCGTGCCTCAGCCAGCCGCGCATCACCCGGAAATCGACACTGGCGTGCATGTACTGAGCGTGCTGGAGCAGGCTGCCCTTCATGAGCATCCGTTGAGCGTGCGCTGGGCCTGCCTGCTGCACGATCTGGGCAAAGGGCTGACACCGGAATCGGAATGGCCAAGGCACATCGCCCACGAGCACACCGGCTTGCGCCTGATCAAGGCCGTCAACGAGCGCTTCCGTGTGCCGAGGGAATGCCAGGAGCTGGCCCTGCTGGTCGGTCAGTACCACACCCACGGCCACCGGGCGCTGGAACTCAAGCCCTCGACCGTACTGGAACTGCTGCACAGTTTCGACGTGTACCGCAGGCCGCAGCGCTTCGAGGAATTCATCGCCGCATGCGAGATGGATGCGCGAGGCCGTCATGGTTTCGAGCAGCGCAGTTATCCACAGGCGGAGTATCTGCGTGGCGCGGCAGAGGCGGCACGGGCTGTGTCTGTACAGCCGCTGCTCGAGAAAGGCTTGCAGGGTCAGGAACTGGGCAACGCCCTGAAAAATGCGCGACTGGATGCGCTGAAGGTGTACAAGGCGGAGCATGGCAATCGGTAGGTTGATCGTTTCCTAGGCTCCAACGCTCATCGTTATACACAAGTCCGCAGGACGCGCAAAACGGGGGCCTAAACGAAAGGGACTGACTGAATGCATACCCCGTGGGAGGCGGCTTGCCGGCGATGGCGTCAGTTCAGTCACTGACAGGTCGCTTCAGAAAAAGCATCGCCGGCAAGCCGCCTCCCACAGTCCGTGGTCGTAGCAAGACTCGGGTATAACTCGGAGCACAAGCATGGGCATGATCGGCGTGCTTGAGATCACGCTGATCGTTCCTACGCTCCGCGTGGGAATGCCGCTAAGGACGCTCTGCGTCCGCTCTCGATGTGGTGCAGATGCGTGGCCAAGCTCCAGCGTTACTCACGTCATGCGCTCGGCTCACTGAGTCCGCAGTCTGTGCCATTTGTGACGTGGTGCGTCACGGGAGGCATGCCCACGCGGAGCGATGGGCACGATCACTGTTGAGGCGGACTTATGTATAACGCCGAACGCAGAGCGTGGGCACGATCATAAGCCCTTGAGCAACTCCGCAGGCGTCAGCGCCTGGCCTTTCCACTCGAACGCCACAGGCCACAGCTGCTGATCGATCTGCGCGTCAGCCCACAACGTGCTGAACGGCATGCCGACACCTGGGTGCAGACGATCCGGGGCGATCAGCGATAATGGCCACAATACGAAGGCGTTCTTGAGGATTTCGGCGCGAGGCAGGATCAGCCCGTCGAAATTGCCGACCTGCTCGCCATACAGCAGCACGTCGATGTCCAGCGGCAGGCCCTTGCGGTCCGGGGCGTAGCGGCCGTTGTCGGCCTCGATGAATTTCAGACGGCGGTCCAGCTCCATCAACGGCAGATCGGTCAGAGCCGACACCACCAGGTTGAAAAACGGACCGCTCTTGATGCCCACCGGGTGACTCTCGAATACCGGCGAACAGCTCAACTCGCTCAGAAAGCTGTACAGCGCATCGAGCCCGGCATGCAGGTGCGTTTCGCGCTCGATGTTGCTGCCGAGCCCGAGGAAAATCCGCGTCAGCGACATCCGCGCTCGATCTCCACGCCCACACCGGCAGCGGCAGCGACCGCACCGGGCTTGGTCAGCCTCAGGTGCAGCCAGGGGATATTGAATTCAGCCATCAGCACCTCGGCCAGGCGCTCGGCAAACGTCTCGACCAACTGAAACTGCGCCTGCTCGGCAAAGGCCTGGATGCGGGTCGAAACACTGGCGTAGTCGAGTGCCTTGCTCAGGTCATCGCCCGCAGCGGCAGGTCGGTTGTCCCAGGCAAAACTCAGGTCAAGACGCAGGCACTGACGAATGCCGCGCTCCCAGTCGTACGCGCCGATCACGGTATCGACCTCAAGACCCTGAATGAAAACTCTGTCCAAGCACTACTCTCCACTGCACGACAAGGGCGCGATGCGCCGTTAGAATCAGGGCATCCTCGCCCGGAATGGTTAGCATGTTTTGGTTACTGGCGACCTTCGCCTACCTGCTCGGCTCACTGTCCTTCGCCATCCTGCTCAGTCGCCTCAATGGCGGTCCCGATCCGCGTGAAAGCGGCTCAGGCAACGCAGGCGCGACCAACATGCTGCGTCTGGCCGGTAAAAAAATGGCCATCCTCACGCTGATCGGCGATCTGTGCAAAGGTCTGGTCCCGGTACTGATCGCCAGCGCCTGGGGGCTTGATCCTTCGCAACAGGGCTGGATCGGCGTGTGCGCCGTACTGGGCCATCTGTTCCCGCTGTACTTCCGCTTTCGCGGTGGTAAAGGTGTCGCCACGGCTGCCGGCGTGCTGCTCGGGCTTTATCTTCCCGCTGCTGCGCTGGCCATCGCCGCCTGGCTGCTGACGTTCCGCCTGACCCGCACCAGCTCGCTGGCCGCGCTGATCGCCACCCCCCTCACACTGCCATTGCTGGCCTGGCAGGAACCTCGGGCATTGCTGCCCATGAGCGTCCTGACCCTGCTGATCGTCTGGCGACATCGCGGCAATCTACGCGACCTGCTCGCCGGGCGCGAACGGCATTTCTGATCGGTGTATTACAGCCCCGACAGTTGCTCCATTGGCCAGCGCGCCTGCACGCTGATGCTCAGGTCTTCCTTCTGGCCTGCCTGCAAACGCTGACAGCCCGCATAAGCAATCATGGCGCCGTTATCGGTACAGAACTCGGGACGCGCATAAAACACTTGCCCGCGCAGATCGCCCAGCATGCTCTCCAGCGACAGACGAAGCGCCTTGTTGGCGCTGACACCGCCCGCGATGACCAGGCTCTTGAGGTCCGTCTGCTTGAGCGCGCGCTTGCACTTGATGGTCAAAGTCTCCACTACCGCCTGCTGGAAGGCCAGAGCGATGTCGCAACGGGTTTGCTCACTGTCGTCCCCGGCACTCTGGCACTGCTGCCAGGTGTTGAGTGCAGACGTTTTCAGACCGCTGAAGCTGAACATCAGGCCCGGACGATCCGTCATCGGCCGCGGAAACGTGAAGCGCCCCGCCACACCCTGAGTCGCCAGTCTGGAAATCTCCGGACCGCCCGGGTATTGCAGGCCCATCATCTTGGCCGTCTTGTCGAATGCTTCGCCTGCCGCGTCATCGAGCGTCTCGCCCAGCAACTCGTACTGGCCGATGCCATCGACACGAACCAGCTGCGTGTGGCCGCCGGACACCAACAAAGCGACGAACGGAAACTCGGGTGGATTTTCTTCCAGCATCGGGGCCAGCAGATGGCCTTCCATGTGATGCACGCCCAGCGCCGGAATGTCCCAGGCGAACGCCAGGGCCTGTGCGCAGGACGCACCGACCAGAAGAGCGCCCACAAGGCCCGGCCCTGCGGTGTAGGCAATGGCGTCGATGTCGGTCGCCACGCAGTCGGCCTCGGCCAGCGTCTGGCGAATCAGGGGCAGCATGCGCTTGACGTGATCGCGCGAAGCCAGCTCCGGCACCACACCACCGTAGGCGCGGTGCAGGTCGATCTGACTGAATAATGCATCGGCCAGCAAACCGCGTTCACTGTCGTAAAGCGCGACGCCGGTTTCATCGCAGGACGTTTCTAATCCCAGTACTAGCATGGGTTTGCGCCTTGTAGGGGGCAGATTCGAAGGCGCGCATAATAGTCGTCGACCGAGGTGCCGACCAGCGGTTTTCGATCAGAGGCTTTGCATTCCTCTCAATGAGGGGTTAACATCCGCAACCCTTAAAAACCGACGTACTTTTGTGCAGTGTTTGCACGAAGCGTTGACCCCGGTAATGAATGAAGGTAGCTCTGGATGCCAGCCGTCAAAGTTAAAGAGAACGAACCCTTCGACGTAGCTCTGCGTCGTTTCAAGCGCTCCTGCGAAAAAGCCGGTGTTCTGGCT
>Ga0265798_10000469_pt1 | contig 67405 bp, 52 predicted proteins | sample P3T30metagenome_FD_192430 | JGI IMG/M metagenome (GOLD analysis project Ga0265798, IMG submission 192430) | Plant litter microbial communities from East Loma Ridge, Irvine, California - P3 T30 | ecosystem: Environmental > Terrestrial > Plant litter > Unclassified | place: USA: California... | reverse complement strand
TCCCAAAAAATGTCCCTTTGATTTTCTACTTGCCTTGAAGCCAAAAAATCCTGTTTAGTTTGGAGGGCAATTCCTGTGCTGCCTTACTTCTAGTTTAGAGGTATAATAGGAGTTTAGGCAGCCAGGTTTTGTTTTATCGATAAGTGAAGAAACATCCCAAATGTTAAGTGCTTATTTTTATAGCATTCTTTTTGAGCATTCATCCAGCTCAGGCAAAGCAGTCAGGTTCTGGCAATAGTATTTTATTTGCGAAGGGGCAGGCCGATACATAAACTTCAGTGAGTATGAAGAAGTCTTTTCTGATTGGCAGATGTTGCCGGCGATTTTACATACAGGAACACCTCGTTGATGCCAAAGTAAATTTTCAAAACAAACTCATCCTGTTACAAGGGGGCAGGTGTTTCCCTAATCCCTATTAGCTAGTGTAGCTGAATCCGTAGGCGCATATCTTTCAAACGGTATTTACTTTTACGGTTTCCCGTAAGGAAGGTCTTCTACTGCTTTATACTTTTGGTTGATAATCACGACAAACCAATCGATTATCCTGAAAGCAGATGGAACTAAAACTAAAATTGGAGCAATTACACCAACGTGTGAACGGCTTAAAAGACCAGATCAATACCGAAGAAGCGACTAAAAATGCATTTGTGATGCCTTTTATCCAGATTTTAGGCTACGATATTTTTAACCCCACGGAAGTAATTCCAGAGCACATTTGCGATATAGGTACCAAGAAGGGGGAGAAGATTGATTACGTGATCAAGAAAAATGGTGAGCCGATTCTGATCTTCGAATGCAAGCACTGGAAAGAAAAAGCTGATGCGCACAACTCACAGTTGCACCGTTACTACCATGTTTCTAAAGCCAGATTTGGTGTATTAACCAATGGTACCATCTATAATTTTTACATGGATTTGGAAAAGCCTAATATCATGGATGAGAAACCTTTCTTTACCATTGATATTGAAGATCTTAAAGACAGTTCTACTAAAATTCTGGAGGGATTTACCAAAACAGAATATAGCCTCGAAAGCATATTAGATTCTGCAGAAAGTCTAAAATACATCAAAGCCATTAGAAAAGAGTTTGAAAATGAAATCGAACATCCGTCTGATGAACTGGTGAAGTTATTGGTTAACCGGTTTTTTAATAAACCATTAACAGCTAACAGAATGGGAACTTTTAAAGAATATGCCAAGAAAGCACTAACGCTGTCTATTAACGAATCCATCAGCTCCAGACTTAAATCTGCATTAAGCATTAACGAAACTATTGAGAAAACGGAAGAGGCCAAAGTAATGCCGATTAATGAAACGGCAGACAACAAGATCGTCACTACCGAAGAGGAAACAGAAGCTTTTCAGATTGTTAAGGCTATTCTTCGGGAACGGATTCCTTCATCCCGTATAGCGGCCAGAGATACCCAATCTTATTTTGGTGTGCTCCTGGATGATAACAACAGAAAGCCGATTTGCAGATTTCACTTTAATACTACGAACAAATACCTGGAAACATTTGGGAAAGGCAAAGATGCCGGAGAAAAGTTTCAAATTGCTTCGCCTGATGAAATTTATGAATACCGGGAACAGTTGCACCTGGCGTTGGATCAGTACCAGTAAGCTTTTTAAGGAAACTTTTGGTTTAAATATCGCCAATAAAGCCTTCTTAAAAATATTATAACATTTTTAATTGGTTTAGAAAATGAATTGCGCTTTGCTAAATTTGAAATCAATTTATTGTGAGGTATAAAACGGGGCCGATTTCGAGTAGTATTCAGCCCCGTTTTTATGCAATATGCGAATGAATGTTTCAATGCGACACTTCACTTCTGTTATGGAATCAGTTTCATCTCGCGCAGCTGATCAAACAATTCAAAAAAGGTTTCTTCTGTATCCTGAAAAACGGTGAAACCTAATTTTCTGCTTTTGGCCATGTTGGTCATCACTTCGATGGGTCTGCCCAAATCGAGATCAGTATGCCATGCACTTGCCAGTCTGTTTAATGAAGTTTCTTTAAGTCCGTATTGCTGTGCAATTTCTTTCCAGAGACCGGCATCATTTTCCATTTCTTTTTCCAGTGGATGAATTTCTCCTTCAAATCCAACGGCTTCCACATCAAAATAAGCAGCTATCTTATACCATAATCTGCTCCAGCGAAAAACATCGCCATTTACGACGTTAAATGCTTCATTTTTCGCCGCTTCGGTTGTCGAAGCCCAGATTAAGTGCTCGGCAAGGACGCGGGCATCAGTCACATCAGACAGGCCATTCCATTGTGCAGCAGAACCCGGCCAGATAAATTTACGACCAGTTTCTTTGCAAATAGTAGCATAGGTGGCCAGCGTTGTTCCCATGTTCATGGCGTTTCCTACCGCTTTTCCAATTACCGTATGAGGCCTGTGGATGCTCCAGCTAAAACCATCTCGCCGGGCTGCAGCATAAACTTCATCTTCCTGGGCATAGTAGAAGTTCTCTATATTTAATCGCGGGTGCTCCTCGCGTAAGGGCGTTTCTGGCAGAAAACCTGCTGATGCATAGGCTTCAAACGGACCTAAATAATGTTTTAAGCCGGTAACCAATGCCACATGCTGTACCGTTTTCTTTTCTGATAGAACATCCAGAATATTACGAACCATTAACCCGTTTACGCGTATGTTTTCGGCTTCGGTGTTATTCCGCATCCAGGTGGTGATGTAAACATGAGTTGGTTTTATGCCGGCCAACGCGGTTTTAAGGCTGTCGACATTTAATAAATCTGCAGCAACAGGTTCAAGTCCGCTAATATTAATATCTGGGTTACGGGCAAGTCCATAAGTTTTCCAACCTTTTGAAATCAGTTTCTCGGCGAGGTTACTTCCTGTAATACCGCTCGCGCCAACCACTAAAGCTATATTCTCCATTAGTATGTGTTTTAATTTTTAGATTCCATCAGCCAGCTAAAATACGGCCGACCTCTTGATCACGTTGCAAATTTAGCGTTAGGCCAGGTCTCTGGCGATGACCTTTATCAAATAATACACTTGATTTGGATCAAGAGTTTATAAAAAAGAACTTAGGATATTGTTCTGCCGAAAATTATCTTTGCAGTTGGTAAAATTGCTATTTATGTTCGAAGTGCTCTTCAGTCATATTCAGGAAAAAGTGTCGCTTACTGAGTGGGATAAAAAGACAATAGCCGATTTTTTTACGCCCAAAAAACTCAGAAAACGCCAGTATCTTCTACAGGAAGGAGAGGTTTGCAAATACCTCACTTTCGTTAGTAAGGGTTTGCTGAGAACGTATAATGTTGATGGAAAAGGAACGGAACATGTGAACGTTTTTGGTTGGGAAGGATGGTGGATTTCTGATTTCAACAGCTTTTTAACTGAAACGCCCGCCGTATTTAATATCGAAGCGATAGAAAATTGTGAAGTGCTACAGATTTCTCTGGCAGAGTACAATGCCCTTATGCTTGCCGTACCTATAATGGACCGGTATTTTCGTATCCTGTATCAGAACAGCATCGTTACTAAAGAGCGCCGTTTAATGAGTTCCATTACCCATACTGCAGAAGAAAAATATCTGGAATTAATTGAATTAAATTCAGAAATTACAGCGAGAATCCCTCAGCACCTGATCGCGTCCTATCTGGGCATTGCTCCGGAAACGCTTAGCCGCATTAAAAAGAATCTGGCTTTCAGAAAATAAATGAATCATCATGATGGAGATCGTTTTTTCAATAATTTACTCACATGACTCTCATCGGTAAGGCCAAATTCTGACGCAATTTGTTTTAAACCAAATCTTCCGCTGGCAATCCTTTCCTGAATTAACTGCGTTCGGTAGGCGTTGATGTATTCGCGAAGTGTAGATCCGGTATTGCGTTTAAAATAAGGTCCGATATAATCTTTAGTCAGGTTGAATTGCGCGGACATCTTATCGGCTTTAAGCATTGCCGGATCATAAATATTTTTATGGATGTAGCAAAATACGGCTTGCAAGTCAGCACTATGGTATTGGTTGTTTTTTATTTCGGGCATGTTTCGCTGTAATACATGGGCGATGCTTAGGGTCTGCATCCAAATGATGTGTTCATTTTTGAGTAGATCATTTTTTAAGGCAAGAATGGCATCGAACAACGTAACCATGATGCGTTGGTCAGTCGCTTCCAAAACGAAAGCAGATGAATGGGTTTCCCTGCTTTTAACCAGGTATTCCAGATGGCGGAGACCCAGATGATAGCCTTCCACCTCCTGGTAAAGATATAGGTTCGTAAATTTGAGGTATATAAAACGGGTACTTTCTGTAACCTCAAAGTAGTGCTCATCTTCCGGACCAATCAAAAACACTTCACCTCCGGCATAATTAATGGCTACGGAATTAATGAAATGGACGCCTGAACCACGTTTGATGTAAATAATTTCGTAGTGGTTGTGCTTATGTACCGGATGTGACCATGCCGTAACTTCAAAATCTGAAATGCTGACGGGTTGAAATTGCTTGTATCTTTTTGTCATAGCTATTTACAAATTTATCATAGTTTAATACAAAATACAACGATAGTTTTTGCCGCACCTTTGATTGGTAAATAAATAGAAGATAAAATCCAATTGAATATGAAACCAACAAAAACTGCACTCGTTGTGGGTGCGAATGGCGTAATCGGCAGCAACCTGATTAATTATTTAGAAAGTCTGGAAGACTGGAACATTATCGGCCTATCTCGTCGTGGTGGGCAAAATACACATCGTACCACTTACATTGCTGTTGATCTTTTAGTTAAAGCAGATTATGAAGATAAACTTAAAGCACTCACCACCGTGACACATATTTTTTATGCAGCCTATCAACACCGCGCCAGCTGGGCTGAGTTGGTTGCGCCTAATCTGGCCATGCTGGTTAATGTAGTGACGACAATAGAACAGGTTGCAGAAAGGCTGGTTCACATTAGTTTGATGCAAGGTTACAAAGTATATGGCGCGCATTTAGGTCCGTTTAAAACACCGGCTAAGGAAACAGATGGCGGACATATGCCGCCAGAATTCAACATAGATCAGCAGCAGTTTTTAGAAAAAGAGCAGGTGGGCAAAACCTGGACCTGGTCTGCCTTGCGCCCATCTGTAGTAGGTGGTACTGCTTTAGGTAATCCCATGAACCTGGTGCTCGCAATAGCATTATATGCAACCATTTCAAAGGCACTTGGGCTCCCGCTACGCTTTCCAGGAAAACCGGGCGCCTATGATAAATTGTTAGACATTACGGATGCTGGTCTTTTAGCAAAAGCCACTGTTTGGGCAGCTACTAATCCGGCATGTGCCAACCAGGCTTTCAATATCACCAACGGGGATTTAATTCGCTGGAACGACCTCTGGCCTAAAATTGCAGGCTATTTTGATATGGAAGTTGCACCACCGTTATCCCTGCCATTGCAGACGGTGATGGTTGATAAAGCAACGTTATGGATAGAAATTCAGCAAAAGAATGATCTTAACCTACATGCTTACGAGCAGCTTTCTTCCTGGGCGTTTGCCGACTTCGTATTCTCCTGGGATTATGATTTTTTCTCAGATGCCAGCAAAGCAAGGCGTCTTGGTTTTTATAAATTTATAGATACTGAACAAATGTTTTACACGCTGTTCGATGAATTGAAAAACAAGAAAATTATTCCATAGAAAGCTTTGAAAACAATCCATTTCGAAAGCGGGTTACTTTAATATGGAGATTAAAAAACGAACAGTTGTGATTACCGGTGCTTCGAGTGGAGCGGGTAGGGCAATCGCGCTACAATTTGCCCGCAGGGGAGACCGATGGGTGCTCGCTTCGAGAAACCTTACGATTCTGGAGGAAGTGGCCGATGAATGCCGGATCTTTGGCGCTGAAGTAAAATACCGTGAAATCGACGTAACGGATTACCATTCGGTGATTAATCTGGCTGCAACAGCAGATGAATTTGGCGATGGCATCGATGTATGGGTAAACAATGCGGGTGTACTTGCAGTTGGTGCATATGATGAAACCCCAATGGAAGTGTCTTCGCAGGTAATAAAAACGAATCTGCTGGGATATATGCATGGGGCACACGCGGTTTTGCCGTATTTCAAAAAGCAGGGAAAAGGGATTTTAATCAACAATATTTCTATAGGTGGTTTTTTAGCCGTGCCCATGGGCGCTGCCTATTCGGCGAGTAAATTTGGTTTGCGGGGTTTTGGACAAGCACTGAAGGCAGAGCTTGCCAGTTATCCAAACATTTTTGTATGTGATACTTTTCCCGCATTTATTGATAGTCCGGGGATTCAGCACGCCGCTAATTATACAGGTAAGCACCTCAAGCCAGCGCCCCCTGTTTACGACCCTGAACGACTTGCCCAAGCTATTGTTAAGTTAGCGGATCATCCAAAAAAAGAACAAATGGTTGGCAGTGTATCTGTTTTGCTGCGTTTCTCAGCTGGTGTTTTCCCAACACTTACCCAATTTATTGCGGGTAAGGTAATAAAGGGATATTTAAAACGGGCGGATCCGATCGCTACTACGAATGGAAATATTTTTACGCCCGTTGCCTATGGCAATGCGGTACATGGTGGCTGGGGCGTTCCAGGTAAACCGAAGGCACACCGGAAATATATTGGGGGGATTGCCGCTTCTCTGGCGGTATTTGCTCTGGTCAAAGTTTTCGGCAAATAAATAGCTAAAAATAAAAGAGACATTTCGGTTAGGAATGTCTCTTTTATTTTAATACGAAAACTGCGTTTTTATTCTTCAGCAGCTTGTGCATTTACAGAGGTTACTGCAATTTCAGTAAGCGCCACATCGGTTTCCTTTTCGTTCTCCAATGTCTGGTTTAGCAAGTCTGCAACATCCTGATGGCCCATATTTTCTGCAAACACTTTTAGCGTTCCGTAGGTTGCGATCTCATAGTGTTCAACTTTTTGTGCCGCCAAAATTAATCCCGCATCGCGAATCATTGTACCTTTATCGGTATCAGCAATAATGCCCTCAGCCTCTTCTAACAGTCCGGCCATGGCATCACATTTTTTTGCAGATGCTTTTTCGCCTAACAATTCGAATACCTGCTCAAGTGTTTCAATATGCAGTTGCGTTTCCTGGGTATGTTTCTCGAAAGCAGCAGCAAGCTCTTCACTGGTTGCCGCTTTTTTCATTTTTGGAAGCGCCTTTACTAAATGTTTTTCTGCCCAATAAATATCCTTTAATTCATCAACAAAAAATTCATGAAATTCTGAATCTTCCATTTTACCCGTTTTACTTACAGGTTTTTTCTCTGACGCTTTTTTGCCAGTCGCTTTTGTCGTTGCCATAGTATTTATGTTGGTTATCTTATGGTTACAACCCCGCATTTTAGCAGAAAGTTTTAAGTATTTCGGCCTTCCACTTTCATTAACCTCAACTAAAGAATACAGGGGTGTTTTCGGAAATATTAAACTTTTGAAAACGAATACGGGTTTTATAAACATACAGTATAAAACTTTGAAGAATGGAAGCAAAAGAGAACTATAATCCAGTTCCGGAACAGCAGAAGGGTAGCGAGATCGATGCCGTAGAAAGCCGTACTTTTGGAACAATGACGGAAGCAGCAAATTTTTTCGCAACGGCCTGCAGTCGCTTATTAAATATTAACGATTGGGGCAATATCGCTGGTATGTCTAGTTTCAGGCTTTTTGATCAACATGGAGCCGAGGTAAGTAGAACGGGGCAGGAGGGAGATTATATCAGGATTGATATTCCCGGACCGGGGCCACGATCAGGAGATGGTTTTGACTGGGTGAGAATAGAAGAAATTGTGCATGTAAATGATGGAGAAGAAGAATTTATCTCTATTCGGGTTCGCCCGAGCGCAAAGCCTTTGGCTGAAGAAGATTCGCCGGCGCATTTTCTCAAGGCAGATGCTACATCAACTTTTATTGTTCGCCGACGACGAATTGTGGTTAGTGCCGAAGAACATGGAAGAAATGAAATGGCAAACACAGATACCGAAAGTATAATTGATAACGGAAGAAATATGTTGGTGGGTGGTGCCGCTAAACTGGGAATGTCTTATCCGCAATGGAAGTTATTGGTGCAGGGGATAATGGCACCTGAGTAACTCAACTGTTTTCTTCTTTTAATGGTTCTGTTCCTATCGACAAACTAAACAAAATATTATGAAAAAACTAAGTTTAATCGCATTGAGTTTAATCGCGATTTCATTTGCGGCGTGTTCAGGAAAAAATGCGGATGGTTCGAGTACAGACAGTGATACCACAACTATGCCGGCTGATACCACAATCACTGCTGATTCTACAGGAACAGATAGTACGGCTACTGCGCCAAGGTAGGCATGAAAGCTTGTTTATTATTCAAAAAAAATCCTGTTGATTACTCAACAAGATTTTTGTATTTACAACTACAGGTTGCGGTATAATAAATGTCTTAATCTTTCTTTTTATCAACTGGTTCTTGCATCTTCTTCATTTGATTTGCCTGAACACTATCTGGAGTCACATTTCCCATAGTTACCTGCAACTTATTCTTGAAGCCGGAAACCACCATGTCCTGACCAGCTAACAGTGCCTCGTAGCCATCTTTCGCTACCTGTGCTGCATCGTCCAGATCATTTTCCTGAACAATTTTCGAGTCCAGCATATCCGCCTTATTAAAAAAGTCGGTATCCGTTGGCCCTGGCAGTAATGAGGTGACGGTAATGCCTGTATCAGCCAATTCAGATCTTATGGATTCGCTAAAAGAGTGAACAAAAGCCTTTGTTCCGTGATAAACAGCCTGGTACGGGCCAGGCGCTTTGCTCGCAATAGAGGCAAGGTTAAGGATTTTTCCGGTATTTCTTTTTACCATTTCGCGCAGAAATAGTTTGGTTAAAATGACTGTTGCAGAGATATTCAACTGAATAATATTTAAATCTTTTTCCAGATCTGTCTCTGTAAACTTACCATAACTACCCTGGCCGGCATCATTTACCAATACATCAATTTGATGGCCCCAATTGGAAACTTCTTCAAAAACTTCATAAGCTCCCTTTGGCTCAAAGAGATCTTTTGCAATGGTGATGACTTCAATTCCATTTGCTGTTAAAGACTTTGCCGTTTTAGCAAGATCATCCTCACTTCTGGCAACAATAATTAGATTATGGCCATCTGCTGCGAAAAGTTTAGCCAGCTCGAATCCAATTCCGCTGGTTCCACCGGTAATCAATGCAAAGTGTTTTTTATCTTCCATAACTGTAAAATTTATAATAAACGCGGAGCGGGAGCGATGGTTAATTAATCGTTATCCTTTTCTAAATTATTCTCTGTGTCATCTGCGTCAGCATCTGTTCCCAGTTGTTGCTCAGCAAGTTCCTCCACACTCGTTTCTTCGCCGGCATAAGCACTATCAGCATCACTGCCTTTAATATCTTCGGTAGGAACAACTCCTGCTTTTTCTTCTTTCGAATCTTCTTTTTTGTTTTTTTCGTTTTCCATGATCATCGTTTTATATAGAAAACAGTTGCTAACCTGCAAAGTTTAGCTTAAATCGAATTCATCATCCTGGTGCCGCCTAAAAGTAAAAAGGCTTGTATATCAATCACGATCTACAAGCCTTTTGGAAATGCATTAATATGCGCCTAGGTATTTCCGCCCGCGTTACCGGCAAGGTCGCCACCAACATCTTCTTCATCGTCAATTTCTCCGGTTAAACCGCGCTGCACATCATTGTCATCTGCTTCATGCGTATCATTAGGACTCGTTTTTCTTAGTCCATCATCATCCTCCTGCTCTTTTTCTCTTGGATCTGTGTTCATCTTTTTCATATTTTAAGTTCACAAAGAGAACAATGTGGATTAAGGATGGGTTTTAAAAAATTGCTTCAACAGGAAGCTGAAATAAGCCTGTTTATGATTTTACTAATGTGCCAGGGACCATTCGACGGATATTTAAAACAATTTGGGCAATAATATCTTTATGTTTTCGGGGGATTGTAAAATTGAATTTATATTTTGCGAGCCTTAAATAAACATATAAATATGGCTTCAGGTTTTTTTGCGATTTTGGATGATATTGCTGCTTTAATGGATGATGTAGCGGTTACCGCTAAAATAGCAACCAGAAAAACGGCGGGTATTTTAGGCGATGATTTAGCCGTTAATGCAGAAAAAGCCACTGGATTTCTTTCCTCGCGCGAGCTTCCCGTATTATGGTCAATTACCAAGGGTTCACTGATTAATAAAATTATTATTGTCCCCATCGCGTTGTTGCTGAACTTTTTTCTGCCAGTTGCCATCAAATTTATTTTAATATTAGGGGGATTTTACCTGGCTTATGAGGGGGTAGAAAAAATCATAGAGTTTCTTTTCCATCGCCATGATAAGGTTAAGGTTGCCGAAGAAGTGATAAAGGATGATCAGGCTGCCGAAAAGGCTAAAATTAAATCTGCGGTTACAACTGATTTTATCCTCTCTGTAGAAATCGTGATCATTGCCCTTGGAACAGTTTTAGATAAAAGCTTAACCATTCAAATCCTGACTGTTTCCGTTGTTGCCCTTTTAGCCACTGTTGGTGTTTATGGAATTGTTGCTTTAATTGTGAGGATGGACGATGCAGGTTATAAACTGGTTAAGCACTCCAATAATAAAGGGGTTTTATCTGCATTAGGAAACGGGTTAATTAAATCATTACCTGTTATTATTAAAGTGCTAAGTTTTGCGGGTACTGTAGCCCTGATATTGGTTGCAGGCGGTATTTTTGTGCATAACATCGAATTTCTACATCATCTGATGCCTAACTTAATGTCAACTATCAAAGAATTTGCCATCGGTTTGGTAGCGGGATTATTGGCTGTAGGTGTAGCAGAAGGCGTAAAAAAAATAATACCGTTATTCAGGAAACAGCAAAAAGCTTAAACCAATATCCTTTTATTTTAAGTTTGCTTTCAGAAAAACGAGCGGATTGTAAAAACGATCATTAAGTTGTATTTTGTTCATGGTTAGCCAGCTGGCACAGCCATAATCATCAAATTTCTTTCTGATTTCCAGGTGCAAATGATGGTAATCGCCACCATACTTTTTACTTTCTTCTTTCGTAAATAAGCGGGCCAATTTGCTATTTGGAGTGATGAAATCACCTGTTTTAACATAGACCTCTTTAAGATGTTTGTAGCTGGTAAACATCATCGAGCCGTTTTTTAGTTTATGCTTTACGACAACCGTTTTTTGGTTTTCGCCAAGATGTATAGAGCAAACCACGCCATTCGCCATTGCATAAACATCAATCAATTTAGTTTTTGGCATGGCCGGATTAATATCAATAGCCGTATGAATATGGCCTTTATAATAGCTGTCACGATGATCCCCAAAAATACTGATGATCCTGATACCGGCTGTTTTCTGCCGATCGGCAACATTGAAGGGCAGGAACCATTTATCCACTACCTGAGTTGGATTGAGATCATGGTAGTAAGGTTTCCATCGGTCTTTATCTGTATCGATCGTTGGAACTTCGAAAAGTAAAAATGCCAGAAATAAAAATACGCTTAGTCTCATCTTTTATAAAAAAAGACAAGGTAGAAAAATATTTTATGAATCAACTATTTTTATAGTTCGATTTTTAATGATGTCCGGTTCCTGTGTTAAATCTTTCTTTTCAGTTCGATCACTGTAATTTCCGGCCAAATGCCTATCCTTCCGGAAAAGCCCAGGAAGCCAAAACCGCGATTCACATTCAGGTAACGGTTATTCTCGGTTTTAATCCCTGCCCAGTGTTTGTAACGGTATTTCACCGGACTCCATTTAATTCCGAAAGCTTCGATACCGAACTGCATTCCGTGGGTATGACCTGCTAACGAAAGCTGAATTTTAGACGGGTGGTTTTTCACCTGTGCATCCCAGTGCGAGGGATCGTGTGAGAGTAAGATCTTAAAATCGTTTACTGAAGTGTTTTGTAGCGCCTTATTTAAGTCACCGCGTTCGCCAAAACCCACGCCCCAATTTTCAATGCCGGCCAAGATTATCTTTTCTCCATTCTTCTCCAGCACCACATGTTCATCTAAAAGAAGTTTAAAACCCAGTTCCTTATGGTAAGCTTTCAGTTGATTTAAATTGTTGATTTTTTCGGCTTCAGAAGGCCATTGAATGTAATCGCCGTAATCGTGGTTTCCGAGAACAGAAAACTGACCGAACGGCGCTTTAATCTGCGAAAAATGACTAAGGTATGGAACAATCTCCGATGCGGCATTATTAACTAAATCGCCAGTAAAAACGAATAGGTCGCTTTTCTGTTCATTAATCAAATCTATTCCCTTTTGAACCAGCCTGGGCTCGGTAAAACTCCCTGCGTGTATATCAGAAATCTGAGTGAGCGTAAAGCCATCGAAACTTTTTGGCAAATCATCGAAATATAAGGTGTGTTTAATTACCCGGTAAGCATATTTTCCTCTGGTGATGCCGAAGAGGAAAAGGACTAAAGTGAGGCAAAACATGATGAACGCAAAATCAACCCAATAGTAGTTTCTGTCTGCAATTTGATAACCCTGTGGCTGGAAGTTAGTCGTAACAGACATCACCACGCGGTAAAGATCCCCAATCAATAGAAAAAATGCGAAAACCATTTCCGAAACCAGCACAATCAGAAATGCATGGCTCACTATAGTGAAAAATTTATTTATACCTCTTCGCATTTGAGTGATTGCATAGACCATAGAAACGCCGAGACTGATGATTAAGACCCAAAAAGCAGGCGCCAGCCATTCCTGGTGATTAATGACGCCAAAGCCTGAAAGGACATATGCGCTAAGTGCAAAGAAGATAAATGAAATGACTAAAAGGGGTAAAAAACTGGTTCTCTTTTTCATGCTGAAATTAACAAACGTTGGTAAAGTTAGGTTTTAAAACCTCTTTAACCTGTTTGTGTTCGGCAGGTGATGTATTTTTACGCAGGTCTGATTAACAGCAGCACGCTTTCCGCCAGCATTCAGTTAAATTAACAGCTACGGGTTTCCAGGTATGCAAAACGTGCTATCCGAAGCTTTTGTAAACTTTGCGAGTTTCATAATTATACTTAATTTATTAGCTTTGTAAGATATATGCTATCCAAAAAAACTAAATACGCCATAAAAGCACTTGTTGCACTTGGCAAAAATGTAGAAAGACCACCTATGCAAATCTCAAAGATTGCGGAGGAGGAGCATATCCCGAAAAAATTCCTGGAGCAAATTCTGCTGGATTTACGTAATGCCGGTTTCTTGTACAGCAAGAAAGGGGCAGGAGGTGGCTACAGCCTGAACAAAAGACCTGAAGAAATTTTCCTGGTACAGGTGATGAGGGTTACCGATGGCCCAATTGCCATGGTACCTTGTGCAAGTCTGAATTTTTATCATAAATGTGATGAATGTGAGGATGAAAAAACATGTGGAATCAGAAGTGCCTTTATTGATGTAAGGGATGCCACGCTTAAAGTTTTAAGTGAAACAAGCATTGCTGATGTAATTGGCCGCGAAGGCACACTGAAACTTGGTATCGAAACGTTATAACAGCTAAGATCTCCTCATGCTGTAAGCTTGATTGCGTTGCTTCACTCATATTTAAAATTTTAAATCCTCATCTAGTGCAGCCGTTTATTACTGTGGCTTCAAATTCCGCTCCATTACCAGGATTTTAAATCTAAACTAATCTATTAGCGGCTAGCGCTTACATTTTCTTCTATGTCCTATATGGTAAAACCATTTAAATGATAAATAACATATTGCTGGATTATTACCATTTAAGACATATGAGCGCATATCAGCTCAAAAGCTCTAGTTAAAGTCATTGAAATTTAACTGGCATTAATTTTATAGAAAGAAATGTTTTTAGCTCCAGCCCTATATTTTCTTCTATGTCCTATATGGTAAAACCATTTAAAAGATAAATAGCTTGGTGCTTGAATATATTACCATTTAAGACATATGAGGGCATATCAGTTCAAAAGCTCTAGTTAAAGTCATTGAATTTAACTGGCATTGATTTTAAAGTAAGAAATGTTTTTAGCTCCAACCCTATATTTTCTTCCATGTCTCAGATGGTGAACCAATTTAAATGATAAGTAAGATGTTGCTGGATTATTACCATATAAGACATATGAGGGCATATCAGCTCACAAGTTCTAGTTAAAGTCATTGAAATTCAACAGGCATTGATTTTATATCTGGAAATGGTTTTCTAGCTTTTTGCGTTTATATTTTCTTCCATGTCTCATATGGTGAAGCCAATTTAAGTGATAAATAACATTTTGCTGGATTATTACCATATAAGACATATGAGGAGCATATCAGCTCAAAAGGCCTAGTTAAAGTCATTGAAATTCAACAGGCATTGATTTTATATCTGGAAATGGTTTTCTAGCTTTTTGCCCTTATATTTTCTTTTATGTCTCATATGGTGAAGCCAATTTGAATGATGAAAATAGTTTGGTGTTGATTATTACCATATAAGGCATGAGGGCATATCAGCTCAAAGGTCCTAGTTAGACTTATTAATATTAATTGGCATTGATTTTATATCAGGAGATGGTTTTTTAGCATCTCGCGCTTATATTTTCTTCTTTGTTTTAGATGGTAAACCAATTTAAATTGTTAAATTATGTGCTGATTTATTGCCATATAGAGCATATGAGGGCATATCAGCTCAAAGGTCCTAGTTAGACTTATTAATATTAATTGGCATTGATTTTATATCAGGAGATGGTTTTTTAGCTTCTTGCGCTTATATTTTCTTCTATGTCTCATATGGTGAAGCCAATTTGAATGATGAAAATAGTTTGGTGTTGATTATTACCATATAAGACATATGAGGGCATATCAGCTCAAAAGGCCTAGTTAAAGTCATTGAAATTCAACTGGCATTGATTTTATAGTAAAAAATGTCTTTAGCTCCAGCCCTATATTTTCTTCTATGTCCTATATGGTAAACCATTTAATGATAAATAGCTTATTGCTTGAATATATTACCATTTAAGATATATGAGGTCATATCAGCTCAAAATGATCAACAAGAAAGGCTGCTAATTTTTTATCACGCTTACTTCAAACGAATATAACTTATCTGTTTGGCGCTGAACGCTTTGTTAATCCAGCCATATATCTTCAAATTTTTTTGAGAAAAATTACTACTATTCCTATATACTTTATATATTTGAAAAATGAACTTCAAATCTATAGTTAAAAATACCGGAGCCAAATCGATGTGCTATTGTTGTAAAACAAAGTAAAAGAGGGTATTTGAATAATTTATAGGTATAAAATATTGGATGCTTCTCAGTAAAAAGAGAAGCATTTTTTGAATAAAGCTAACAACACATATGCAAAGTTTCAGAACAGAACTCGAAAACAATATTGTCGAGCAGGACATCATTGATCTAGAGAATAAGATTAAAGCTTTTCGCGATGGAACCATTCACGATGAGAAATTCAGGAGCTTACGTTTAGCCCGCGGGGTTTACGGACAGCGGCAACCTGGTGTACAAATGATTCGCATTAAGCTGCCTTTCGGTAAGGTGACTTTTAAACAGTTGCTCCGGATTGCAGATATTGCTGATGAGTATGGCAGTGGAAATTTGCACTTAACTACCCGTCAGGATATTCAGTTGCATTATGTGAGTTTAGACCGTACGCCTGAACTTTGGGCGAAATTAGAACAGGATGATATTACCCTTCGCGAAGCCTGTGGAAATACGGTTCGCAACGTTACCGCTTCGCCAAATTCTGGCATTGATAAATACGAACCTTTCGATGTATCGCCTTATGCCCATGCGGTATTTAAATACTTTCTGCGGAATCCCATCTGCCAGGAAATGGGAAGAAAAATTAAAATCTCTTTCTCTTCCAGCGATAAAGATACAGCTTTCAGTTACATTCATGATTTAGGATTTATTCCGAAAATTAATGAAAATGGAGAGCGGGGGTTCAAAGTTTTATTTGCAGGTGGCCTGGGGGCACAACCTTTCTTAGCCAGCCCAATTGAAGAGTTTTTGCCTGAAGATCAACTGATTCCATTTACTGAATCTGTATTGCGGGTATTTGATCGCTACGGCGAACGTACCAATAGAAATAAAGCACGTTTAAAATATTTAGTACAAAAATTAGGTTTAGAAGAGGTTCTGCGTCTGGTTGCTGAAGAGCGGATTGCCAATAAAGTAAAAACTTTTACCATTGACAGAGCTGCTATAGCTCAACCTGAAATTCCTCAGGAGCAACATTACAATGAAGTAGAAATCTTAAACGAAGCACATTATAAACATTGGTCGGCAACGAATGTAGTGCCACAAAAGCAAGCTGGGTTTTACGCAGTTTATGTAAAGGTGCAGGTTGGCGATATTAAAACAGATAAAGCGCGGGCCTTTGTTGAGGCGATTAAACCTTATGTGGCAGACGAAATCAGGATTACCCAAAATCAGGGCTTACTGTTAAAATTTGTTCGCGAAGCGGCATTGCCATCTTTATATGTGGCTTTAAATAAAATTGGTTTCACTACCGCTGGCTTCGATAGCCTGGCCGATATTACCACCTGCCCGGGTACGGATACCTGTAATTTGGGGATATCCAACTCAATGACCTTAGCAGAGGTGTTGGAAGAAGTGATTTATACAGATTTCCCTGAATTTATATACGAAAAGAATATTAAAATCAAAATTAGTGGCTGCATGAACTCTTGCGGTCAGCATGGCCTGGCAGAAATTGGCTTCCACGGAAGTTCTGTAAAGGCCGAAGGCAAGGTTGTACCAGCGGTTCAGGTGATGCTGGGGGGCGGAACGGTTGGCAATGGTGTTGGCAGGGTTGCAGAACGCGTAATCAAAGTGCCATCTAAACGAGCAACAAGTGTATTGCACTTCATTTTGAATGATTTTAAAGCCAATAACGAAGCGCAAGAAAATTTCCATCAATACTATGACCGCAAAGGGAAAGATCATTTTTATCAGTTATTAAAGCCATTAGCAGATCTAACAAATCTCCAGCAAGAAGAGTTTGTAGATTGGGGACATGTAGAGCAGTTTGTAACCGCAATTGGTGTAGGAGAGTGCGCAGGCGTTGTAATTGACTTAGTGGCTACCCTATTGTTAGAGGCTGATGAAAAATTTGGCTGGGCCAAACAAAATTTGGAAAAAGGCGCTTATGCAGATTCAATTTACCACATCTACAGTACGTTTGTAAGCGCAGCAAAATCTTTGCTTTTAGACAAGGGAGTGAATAGCAGCACGCAGGTTGGCGTAATCAGAGAATTTGATAATCACTATGTGGAAACAGGTGAGTTTAACTTATCTACTAACTTTTCAGATTTAGTTTTACAGATCAATAAAAATGAGCCATCGGCAGCATTCGCTAATGCTTATTTTAACCAGGCAGAAGAATTTTTAAATCAGATTAAAGAGAAAAGAGCAGTGTTAGTGAAGTGAAAGAATAATAGAATGAGTGAATGTGCAGATCAAAATCGCTGGTATAACATTCTCTAATTCAATACTAAATCATTCATTCATTCAAAACTCACTTATTCATAAAATTAAAATTATGGTTAATCAGAATATAGAATCAAGAATTACGCTTTTGGGCGCAGGTCCGGGAGACCCGGATTTGTTGACTTTAAAAGGCGTTAAGGCATTACAGGCTGCGGATGTGGTATTGTACGATGCGTTAACTAACGAGGCTTTATTATCGCATGCACCAGCAGCTGCCATAAAGGTTTATGTTGGTAAACGTTCAGGAGAACATTCCTATCCTCAGGAAACTATTAATAAATTAATGATCGATTATGCCTTAAACTATGGCCATGTGGTTCGTTTAAAGGGGGGTGATCCGTTTGTTTTTGGCAGAGGTTATGAGGAGCTGGATTATGCCGCGTCATACAGTATCCCTGTTGATGTAATTCCTGGGATTTCCAGTTCAATTGGCGTTCCAGGTCTGCAGCAGATCCCGGTCACGCACCGCGGAATGAGTGAAAGTTTTTGGGTTATTACTGGCACAACCACTTCAGGAGCGGTTTCTAACGATATTTATCAGGCAGCAGAATCAAATGCAACGGTTTTAGTGTTGATGGGCCTAAAAAAATTAACTAAGATTGTAGAGATCTTTAAAGCGGCAGGGAAAAGCAACTTACCAGCTGCAGTGGTTCAAAACGGTTCTTCAGCAGAAGAAAAATTAGTTATTGGAGTAGTAGAAACGATTGAAAGTTTGGTTCAACAGGAACATGTAAAGGCACCTGCGCTCTTAATTTTTGGCGAAGTGGTTTCCTTACATCCATCATTTAAAAAGCTCGTAAAACAATATGCAAGTATTGCCTAACCAACCTGATAATGAAGCATCTTTCTCTGAAGAGGAGAAAGGAAACCAGCTTTTTCCAGTTTTTGTAAAGCTGAACAAGCTGCGTACATTATTAATTGGTGCCGGGAATATTGGCCTCGAGAAGTTAACCGCAATTGTTAACAATAGCCACTACGCCAGGATTACGATCGTAGCGGAAATGGTTTCGCCGGAAGTAACCGCATTGGTTGCAAATTATCCAAACATCAAGGTAAAACAGAAAAGTTTTGATGTTTCGGACTTGGAAAACATTGATATCGTTTTTGCGGCAACCAATAATTACATCCTGAATGAAGAAATCAGGGTAGTGACGCATGAAAAAGGGTTGCTTATCAACGTAGCAGATAAGCCGGAATTATGTGATTTTTACCTCGGCTCTATTGTACAAAAAGGGGATTTAAAAATAGCCATTTCTACCAATGGAAAATCGCCAACCATTGCAAAGCGGTTAAAACAAATCTTAAATGAGGGTTTGCCGGCAGAGCTGGATGAAACGCTGCAGAATATGAGCGCATTGCGCCAAACGCTTACCGGCGATTTTTCGGCGAAAGTTAAAAAACTGAATAAGGTTACCAAAAGTTTAATTTATCCTAAAAAGAGTTTTGCCGAAAGAAACATCAAATGGTTAATCTGGCTGGCTTCCATTTTGCTTATTGGCGCCATCGGCATCTCGTTATGGAACACGGAACCAGAATTCCAATCGTTTTTAATAAACATTGATCCGTTGTTTTACTGGTTTCTGGGCGCAGGTTTTTTGTTTGCTTTGGTAGATGGCGCGATTGGAATGTCTTATGGCGTAACCACGGCTTCCTTTTCACTGGCCATGGGTTTGCCGCCAGCATCGGCCAGTATGGCCATCCATATTTCGGAAGTAATGAGTAATGGTATTGCCGGTTGGATGCATTATCGAATGGGAAATGTGAACTGGAAGTTATTTAGAATATTAATTATTCCGGCAATTATCGGGGCCGTTTTAGGTGCTTATATTCTATCGTCATTAGAACATTATAGTTCTTACGTAAAACCGGTTGTCGCGGTTTATACTTTATTTTTAGGTGGAATCATTTTAATGAAAGCCTTCAACATCAAGCGAAAAAGAGCTGACGAGAAGATCAAGAAAATTGGTTTCCTTGGTTTTGTAGGTGGTTTTATTGATGCGGCATTTGGTGGAGGATGGGGATCTATCGTCCTTTCAAGCCTAATTGCCGGCGGCCGTCACCCTTTATTCTCTCTCGGAACGGTAAAAATCAGTAGGTTTTTTATCGCTACCTTAAGTTCGTTAACATTTTTCACCATGTTAGGTGGCAAACATTGGGAAGCTGTTTTAGGCTTAATTATCGGCAGTGCAGTAGCCTCGCCAATTGCAGCGAAAGTATCAAACAAAATATCAGCAAAAACAATCATGGTTGCGGTTGGAATCATTGTAATGATTGTAAGCCTGCGAAGTGTAATTGTGTTTATCTTAAAATTAATTTAGTGATGGGGAATTTAGCGGAGCTTAAAGAAGAATTAGCAAATTTCAATACGATAGAAAAGTTAAAATTCCTGGCAGATCAGTATCCGGGGAAGGTAATTTTTTCCACCAGTTTTGGATGGGAAGATCAGGCGATTACCCATTTAATTTTTTCAAATAATATTCCGATTAAAGTATTTACGCTGGAAACAGGTCGGCTATTTCCAGAAACCTATTACGTTTGGAACAGGACTTTAGAGGTATACAATAAACCTATTTATGCCTACTATCCAAAAAATGAGTTATTGCAGGATATGGTGAATACAAAAGGCCCGAATAGTTTCTACGAATCAGTAGAAAATAGAAAAGAGTGCTGTTATATCCGCAAAATTGAACCCTTGAAAAGGGCATTACAAGGGAACGAAATCTGGGTAACAGGAATCAGGGCCGAACAAAGCCCGAACCGCGAAGACATGCATGATTTAGAATGGGATGAAGGGAACCAACTGGTGAAGTTTCACCCCATATTCGACTGGACTTTAGATGAAGTAAAAACTTATATTAAAGAGAATAACATTGTCTACAACACGCTGCATGATAAGGGTTTTCCAAGTATCGGCTGCGCCCCTTGCACCAGAGCTGTTCAGCCTGGAGAGGATTTCAGGGCAGGAAGATGGTGGTGGGAAGACCAAAGTAAAAAGGAATGTGGTTTGCATGCGACGGAGGGAGTGAAGGGATAGGCTGAAAGCTTAAAGCGAAAAGCTGAAAGACTAAAGCAAAAAGCCAAATGCGAACGCCCCCTCGACTGGTCGTCATTGCGAGGCCGGAAAAGAGCGAGTCGAAGCAATCTGGTTAGAAGAGGGCTTAAAGCTGAAAGGCTAAAGCTTAGAGCGAAAGGCGGATTCCCCGGTTCATCGTCATTGCGAGGCCGGAAAAGTGGGAGCCGAAGCAATCTGTCAGGCGGGTATGACACGAATGAAGGAAATAACAACAACAAATATAAATCGTTGAATACTGGATATACCACTATCAACAATCAAACATTACAACATTTTAAATGAGCACATATAATTTTGATTATTTAGATGAACTAGAGGCCGAGGCCATTCACATTTTACGTGAGGTTGCCGGACAATTTGAAAAGCCAGCCCTGTTATTTTCAGGTGGAAAAGATTCAATAACCCTTGTTCGTTTAGCAGAAAAAGCTTTTCGTCCGGGGAAATTTCCTTTCCCTTTGGTTCACATCGATACCGGTCATAACTTCGAAGAAACCATTACTTACCGTGATCAGATGATCGAGAGGATAGGTGAACGATTAATCATCGGTTCTGTTCAGGATTCTATTGATCAGGGAAAAGTGATTGAACAAACCGGTAAAAATGCCAGTAGAAATGCGCTGCAAACCGTTACGTTGTTGGATACCATCGCCAAACATCAGTTTGATGCCTGTATTGGCGGTGCCCGCAGAGATGAAGAAAAAGCCCGTGCTAAAGAACGCATCTTTTCTGTTCGCGATGAATTTGGACAATGGGATCCCAAACGCCAGCGCCCTGAACTCTGGAATATCTACAATGGCAAAATCCACAAAGGAGAAAATGTTCGGGTTTTCCCGATCAGTAACTGGACGGAGCTCGACGTGTGGAATTATATCCGCAGGGAAAAAATCGAATTACCAAGTATCTATTTCTCCCATGAACGCGAAGTGATCACCAGAAACGGTCAGTTAATGGCAGCTTCTCCTTTTCTTAATATGGATGGCGAAGATGTCGTTTTTCGTAAGCAAGTTCGTTTCCGTACGGTAGGAGATATGTCTTGTACAGCCGCAGTAGAATCAGATGCCACTTTAATCGACGATATTATCTCGGAAATCAGCGAATCAAAAATTTCAGAACGCGGTGCACGCCTTGATGATAAAGTTTCTGAAGCGGCAATGGAGGACCGGAAAAAGGGCGGGTATTTTTAAGGGAGATTTCAGGTAGCGAGTATCAAGTATCAAAACTGGGTGCAAGCTAAGCGTTTGAGGGAACTTTTTATAAGAGCTAAGTATAGAAGTTATAGGCTAAAATTTGTCCTGATACTTTTATTTAATACTAAATTAAACGTGCTTTTAGCGAAACTCTTTATTAAATCTAAGTGCTGGTATCGAGGTTAAAGACTGCAATTTGTCTTGATACTTTTATCTTAATATTAAACACAACATGAACATATTAAAATTTTTTACAGCAGGCAGCGTAGATGATGGTAAGAGTACCTTAATCGGCCGTTTGTTATACGATACAGATTCCATTTTAGCCGATCAACTGGAAGCCTTGCAAAGTTCTAACCGGAAAAACGATGATGGAACAATTGACTTAGCCATTTTAACCGATGGCTTGAGGGCAGAGCGCGAGCAAGGCATTACCATCGATGTGGCTTATAAATATTTCCAGACGGAGAAGCGTAAGTTTATCATAGCGGATACGCCGGGTCATATTCAGTATACCAGAAACATGGTTACCGGAGCGTCTACCGCTAATTTAGCTATTATTTTAATTGATGCCCGGAATGGAGTAGTGGAGCAAACCATTCGTCATTCTTACCTGGTTTCTCTGTTAGGAATTAAGCATATTGTGGTTTGTATTAACAAAATGGACATGGTAGGTTACAGCGGAGAGGTTTATCATTCCATTATCGATAAATACAAAATTTTAGCGAAACAGTTAAAGTTACAGGACGTGACTTACATCCCGGTGAGCGCATTAAAGGGTGATAATATCGTTCAGCATTCAGCGCGTATGGATTGGTACGAGGGTGAGAGTTTATTGCATTTTCTGGAAAAAGTGGATACCGATAATCTGGATAAATCCCAGCTGGCACGGATGCCTGTTCAGTGGGTAATCCGCCCACAAACAGCTGAGTTGCATGATTATCGTGGTTACGCCGGAAGGGTATTAAGCGGGACTTTTAACCTGAATGACAAGGTTACGGTATTGCCTTCGGGTGCAAGCTCGACCATAGAAAAAATCGAATTTTTCGATCAGACACCGGATGTGGCACATGCAGGCCAATCGGTTGTTATTCATTTAAAAGATGATGTGGATATCAGTCGCGGAGATACCATTGTAAATGCATCGGCTTTGCCACAAGAGTCCAAATTAATCGAAGCCGATCTCTGCTGGATGGATGGCCGTGCGCTTGATACGTCGATCATGTATTTAATTCAACACAACAGCAAGACTACCAAATGTAAAATAAGTGAGATTTTGCACAAAGTTGATATCAATACGCTTGAAAAACATGCTGCAGATGAATTCAAACTGAATGATATTGGAAGAGTGATTTTGAAAACGGCTGATGTATTAGCTTTTGATTTATATGATGACAATAGGGCGAACGGTTCTGCCATTCTAATTGATAGCCGTACGAACTTAACAGTGGGTGCTTTAATGTTCAGAGCTGCTGTTGAGTAAGGGAGAAATTCAAAACCAAATATAATATGAAACCTCTGAGTCTTTAATTTAAAGGAGAAACATTTTCTGCGGGGCACCATCTGGTTGCCCCGTTTTTATTTAAGAAGCTGCCTTTTGTTGCACGTTTAATATGGAAATGGGAGAAACTTATCATCTGATTAGTATATTTAATTAAGAACCTTTAATTTTAAGAATATGAAAAGAAATCTGCTATATATTGCCATTACTGCTGTTCCATTCCTGTTTGCCTGTAACCAGTCTGAAAAAAAAGCTGATGCTAAAAAAGATTCTGTGATTAATCAGACTTGTTATGCCTCTTCTTTTGAAAAAGATAGTGCCGCCATGATCTTAAATACCATGGCATCTGGCAAGGTTACAGGCTCTTTATTGATTAAGTACGGGTCAAAGCCAAAGAACAGCGGAGAGATTGATGGAAAATTCCATGGCGATACTTTATTGGTCGATTACCGTTTCAATACGGGTAATGATACGACCAGGGCTTTCACTAATCCTTTGGCCTTTTTGAAAAAAGATGGTAAACTAATCATGGGCGTCGCTCAAATTGAAACCACACTGGGTAGATCATACTTTGTGAAAGGGAAGCCAATCAATTATGAAGCAGGGAAATTTACTTTCCAGGAAGTGCCGTGTAAGTAAGAGGGATTTGAGGTAAGCTGAAAGGTAAAAGCTAAAAGACTAAAGCTGAAAGACTAAAGCTAAAAGACTAACGCTGAAAGCTAGTTGCACCATGCTTTAGTCACGGGGACAGTCAACGGACAACGAAAAACAAACAACGTTTCCGCCTGAAACCATCTCTAGCATTGCACTTTCATTTTTCGTAAAAGAAATTATTTTAAAATAAATTACTACAAATCCTATAGACTTTATATATTTGTTTAATTAATAAGATTAGAAACGAGCTAATATTTTCTGACATGATTTTAAATAAAGTAGAAAAAGCGAACATTGAACCAAGAATTACACTAATAGGTGCTGGTCCCGGCGATCCGGATTTATTTAGTTTAAAGGGTGTTAAGGCATTGAAAACAGCAGATGTTGTACTCTATGATGCGAATGTGAACGAAGCTTTATTGTGTTATGCGCCGGAAGGTATTCCTAAGGTATATGTAGGTAAACGTACCGATGATGAAGATTTTTCGCAGGATGCAGTGAATAAACTGATTATTGATTATGCGTTAAATTACGGTCATGTGGTTCGGTTAAAAAGCGGAGATCCATTTTTCTTTGCAAAAGGCTATGAAGAGATAGACGCTGCAGAATCCTATAGTATTCCAACAGAAATTATCCCGGGGATTTCAAGTGCTACTGGTGCCCCCAGCTTGCAAAAAATTCCAATGATTTATAAAGATTTAAGTGAAAGCTTCTGGGCGGTAACCGGAACCAATTCGAAGGGAGAAATTTCTGAAGATCTTTATATCGCTGCTAAAACTAAAGCAACGATCGTGGTATTAAATGGCATTGAAAAAGTAAAAGAAATTGCAGCCATTTTTCAAGGAGAGAACAAGGGATTGTTGCCCGTAGCAGTGATCCAGAACGGTTCATCAAAAGATGAAAAGATTGCGGTTGGCATTGTAGATACCATTGCGGAAGTAGTAGAAGATAAACGGATCGAGGCGCCTGCGCTCTTAGTTTTTGGAGATGTAGTTTCCTTACATCCGCAGTTTCAACCCATCAGAGATTTCTATGAAATTATTGCTGAAGAATATTAACACCTAACTTAAACCATATTATTTGTTTTGTTGTAAAACCGCAGGTGAGAGCCTTGCGGTTTTCTTACTGATAGTGAAGTTCGATTATAATGGCATTCCAAATTTATGATGTACCTATTCTCACGATGTAGTCAACATTTACCAGTGATAATAATGAAATGTTCAGTTCGTGAGCCGCCAGTTTAGGCTGAACTGATTCATAGCATGACTGTCACAAATTAAAAAAGCCAGTCTGAATGAATCAAACTGGCTATATAAATAATAATTGATGATCTTAAATCACGCTTCCGCTTGGTAGCACAGCACCTTTTTTAACTACAACAATTCCGTCTTTAACGGCGTAAAGCTCATGATCACCATCTTCTAAATGTGGACCACCATTAATTTTTACATCATTACCAATCCGGCAATTCTTATCGATGATAGCGTTGTTGATATAACACCTGTCGCCAATACCAATTAAAGCATTTCCTTTATCAGTTTCAGATTGAATTTCTTCAAGGGTTTGGTACCTGTCGCTCCCCATCACATAAGCGTTGGTGACTACGGTGTCTTTACCAATACGCGCCCTAATTCCCAATACTGCATGTTCAATCCTACTTGCCTGCACAATACAACCTTCGGCAATAATGGCTTTTTCTAAAGTGGTACCAGAAATTTTTGAAGGTGGTAACATCCTTGCCCTGGTGAAGATCGTATGGTTACTATCAAACATGTTGAACTTCGGAATTTCATCAGTTAAGCCTAAGTTGGCTTCAAAGAATGACGAAATATTACCTATATCTGTCCAGTAACCTTCATACTGATAACTTAAAACCCTGCTTTCATTGATTGCTCTTGGCAAAATTTCTTTACCAAAATCTTTCTCGTCTTCATTATCATTCAGGATATTAATTAGGTATTCGCGGTTGAACACATAAATACCCATAGAAGCTAAGAAATTACGACCTTCGGACTGCATTTCTGCACCTGTATCAGATACCCATGCCTCTAAACCCACTTTAGGTTTTTCGGTGAATGAAGTAATCATATTATCCTCATCAGCCTTCAAAATACCAAAATCAGTTGCATCTTTCGCTGTTACCGGAATCGTAGCAATGGTGATCTCCGCTTTCGCTTCAATATGTTTTTCAATCATATCTTTAAAATCCATCTGGTACAATTGATCACCAGAAAGAATTAAAATATAATCGAATTCGTGAGAAACGATGTGGTGCATACACTGACGTACCGCATCTGCTGTTCCTTGGAACCAGCCAGCATTTTGAACGGTTTGTTCAGCCGCAAGAATATCAACGAAAGCCGTGCTAAAATGGCTAAAGTGATAAGTGTTTTTGATGTGTTTATTTAAAGATGCCGAATTAAACTGCGTCAGTACAAACATGCGGTGAATACCCGAATTCAGGCAATTGGAAATCGGAATATCAACAAGCCTATATTTACCAGCAATTGGAACTGCAGGTTTAGAACGTGTTTGTGTGAGTGGCGATAGTCTAGAGCCCTGGCCACCGCCAAGGATAACGCCTAAAACTTTGTCAGTCATGTTTAAGCTTATTTTAATATTTGGTATAATTCTATATAATTTTTCGCCGCCTGATCCCAGGAATGATCGATTTTCATCATTATCTTCCGAACAGCTTTAAATGCTTTTTTATCTTTATATAATGCTACAGCACGACTAATGGCATGGGTTACATCCCAAACGCTGGTTTGATCGTGACAAATTCCAAAACCACCGTCGCCAATATCAATTACTGTATCTCTTAAACCACCCACTCTGCGTACAATAGGAACCGTTCCATAGCGTAAAGCATAAAGTTGATTTAAACCACAAGGCTCAACCCTTGATGGCATTAAAAGGAAATCTGCACCTGCATATATTTCATGCGAAACCTGTTCGTTGTAACCAATGTAGGCGTTGTATTTTCCACTATAGTAATCTTTTATCTGATTTAGTCTTCCTTCAACCCAGGTGTCTCCGGAACCTAAAATCAAAATATTAATGTCATCTCCGTGTTGCTGAAGTGCCGTATAAAAAATATCTGGCAGCAAATCCGCACCTTTTTCATCAACCAATCTTCCTATAAAAGTGAAGAGTGGTTTGGAAGAATCTAATTGAAAAACATCGCAAAGGGCTTTTTTGTTTGCTGTTTTTCCACTTTCTACTGATTTTAGGTCGTAATTTTTTCTCAGCATAGGATCCGTTTCCGGGTTCCAGACTTCTGTATCTATTCCATTTAAAATCCCTACAGATTTCCAGCGTTCTTCCCTTAACAGGCTTTCCAGTCCGCGGGCATTAGACATCATTTCTTCCATGTAACTAGGCGAAACCGTAGTTACCCGCCAGGCACATTTAATTGCAGAAGCTAAAGGATTAATGGCATCTTCCCAGCCCAATAAGCCGCCTTTCCATAAATCGAAAGCGGGCAGGTAGTAAAGTTTATTCCAACCGAACTGACCTTGATATTGTGCGTTGTGTATGGTTAAAACCGTTGGCACTTTGCTGATGGCCTGATACTTTAAACAATTCGACACCATAAACGGAACCAATCCGGTATGGTGATCGTGGCAGTGAATAATATCCGGGCGATGCTCCCATTGAGCAATCCAGTCTAAGGTGGCAATTTGGAAGGCTACAAAACGTTCGGTATCATCATCATATCCGTAAACATTCGGCCTGTCTGTTAAGCCCTGAATATGAATGAGGTATAAATCGAAACCTAGCTTATTAGTTTTCTCTTTTAAAACGCGGTATTGAAAGTGGTTATTTCCATAGTTAGACCAGGCATCATAAGCTACCTCAAACTCGCTTTCGCGGATAAATTTAGTATCGTAGGCCGGAACAACCACTTTGGCAATGTGGCCGGTTTTATTCTGGTATTTTGGTAAGGCCCCAACTACATCAGCTAATCCGCCAACTTTTGCAGCAGGGTAACATTCGGCGCTTATATGTATAATTTCCATCAAATATTTGGTGTAGATAACTGTGTTAAGTTAGTAATTGTTTTCCGATTTGAGCATATTCGGAAATTTATTTTCGGTTGAAATGGTACCCGTTCAGCTATATTTTAATTTACCTGTTGCAATACAGAATGTTGCATAAATAATGGCATCAAATGGCCGTTTTGTAACTATCATAGTTATAATATTCTGCTATAAGTTTTTCTGGTAAATCCTAGCCATAATCTTTACTATATGGAGCGTGAATATATCAATGGCGGCAAGCAAGATTTAATCGTTTCAGCTAAGGTTTTTCACATTAATGACAACATTTTCGGGATAAGCTTGTTTGTTGATAAACACATAAAAATAGCTTATGGCTGAACAGCATCTTTATCAAACTGGAATAATAGGAAACTGTGCTTTTATGGCACATGTAAGTAAAAATACTGATATCTCTTGGCTTTGCTGGCCTCGTTTTGATAGCCCTTTTGTATTTGGGAGTTTATTGGATAAAAACAAAGGCGGAGAATTTTCAATCCTCCCACAAGGAGAATACAGTTCAACGCAATATTATATTGAAAATACCAATGTTTTAAGGACAGAAATCACTGCTGAAGACGGAAAATACCGAATCACGGATTTTGCGCCGCGCTTTCGGCTGCACGAGCGTTATTTCAAACCGCTGATGTTCATCAGGAAAATTGAACCTTTAGAAGGAAATCCACGGATAACAATTAAATGTCAGCCGGTTTGTGATTATGGCAAAGGCAAGATGAGGGCAAGCCGTGGGAGTAACCACATTGATTATTTAGGTTGCGATGAAAATATCCGGCTGAGTACCAACGTATCCTTAACCTATATTATTGACGAGAAAGCTTTTGTACTTAATGAGGCTAAATATCTGGTGATGACTTATGGTCAAAATCTGGAGGCCCCAATTGTAAGTACTGCTGAAAATTTTTTAAGGGAAACTATTGGGTATTGGAGATTATGGATTAAACATTCCTCCATTGCGGGTTTCTATCAGCCATTTGTGATCCGCTCTGCGTTGGTTTTAAAAATTCACCAGTATGAAGATACGGGGGCAATTATTGCGGCCAGTACTACGAGTTTGCCAGAATCTCCGGGAAGTACGCGGAACTGGGATTACCGTTATTGCTGGTTAAGAGATTCGCATTATGTACTTACTTCACTAAACCACATCGGTCATTTTGAGGAAATGGAGAAATACTTCAATTACCTATCTGATATTTCTCATAACGAAGATGAGCGCTATCAACCTTTATATGGTATTGCCGGCGAAAGAGAAATTACTGAAAGCACGCTGGATCATTTAGAAGGTTACCGGGGCGAGAAGCCGATTAGAATCGGGAACCAAGCCTATGAACATATCCAAAATGATATTTATGGACAGGTTTTAACTTCGATGTTACCGCTTTATACGGACCATCGTTTTGTGTTTTCTGAGCGGAGTGATTCGGTTAAATGGATTGAAAGTGTATTGTCTAAAATTGAAAGAACCATCGATGAAAAGGATGCAGGGATCTGGGAATTTAGAAATATTGCCAACGTGCATTGCTATAGCAACCTGTTTCAATGGGCGGGTGCGCAGGCGGCATTAAAGATGGCCAAAACAATTGGCAGCGAAGATTTTGAAAGGCGTGCACAGATTTTAATTGATAAGGCTGCAGCGCACATTGAGGCTTGCTACGATCCGGAGCGAAAAGTTTACACTAATGCTGTTGGTAGTCCGCATTTAGATGCAAGTACTTTGCAACTCATTATGATGAACTACCTTGATCCGGCTTCTGACCGGGCAAAGGATCACTTAATCGCATTAGAGAAAGAGCTTAAAACAGAAGACGGATTGTTCTATCGTTATTTGCATGCAGATGACTTTGGAAAGCCAAAAACAACTTTCCTTATTTGTGCTTTCTGGTATGTAGAAGCTCTGGCTTGTGTAGGTAGAACGGATGAGGCCATTAAAGAGTTCGAGAATATTATTAAATATTGCAATCATTTGTTGCTGTTTAGCGAAGATGTGGATGCCAAAACTGGTAGCCAGTGGGGGAATTTCCCTCAGGCTTATAGTCATGTTGGATTAATGAATGCGGCGTATCGTATTGCGATTAAATTAGATAGACCCATATTTTTGTAAAGGCGGGTATAATTTTCCCGCAGATTTAGGAGACTTCGCTGATTTGTTTCTGCGATAATCATCTTAAATCTGCGTGATTTTTTTTGCAATTGTCACATTGAGTCTGTTGAAATGATATGATGATAATTTTAATACATTATTTCTATCGGTCGTGTGTCCCACCGACCGAAATCGTAATTTTCTCAATGCCTCATGTTTCGGTTGGTGAACACACCAACCGATAGTGTGATTTATTAGGTTGGTAAAGAAACCAGCCTGATACCGAAATGATAAGTTTCTCAATGCCTAATGTTTCGGTTGGTGAAGACACCAACCGATAGTATAATTTATTAGGTTGGTAAATAGACAGCCTGATAGAATAATCTATTAGTGTTATCATGTCAAGCTTGCGGAAGCACAGTTAGTAACATCATTTCTATCGGTCGTGTGCTCCACCGACCGAAATCGTGATTTTCTCACTACTTAATGTTTCGGTCGGTGAAGACACCAAACCGATAGTGTGATTTATTAGGTTGATAAAGAGACCAGCCTGCCAGGATAATCTATAAGTGTTATCATGTCAAGCTTGGGAAGCACAGTTAGTAACATCATTTCTATCGGTCGTGTGCCCCACCGACCGAAATCGTGGTTTTCTCACTGCCTAATGTTTCGGTTGGTGAAGACACCCGATAGTGTGATTTATTAGGTTGATAAAGAGACCAGCCTGACAGGATAATCTATTGGTGTTATAATGTCAAGCTTGCGGAAACGCAGTTATTAACATCATTTCTATCGGTCGTGTGTCCCACCGACTGAAATGATGATTTTCTCAATGCCTAATGTTTCGGTTGGTGAAGACACCAAACCGATAGTGTGATTTATTAGGTTGGTAAAGAGACCAGCCTGACAGGATAATCTATTGGGGTTATCATGTCAAGCTTGCGGAAGCGCAGTTAGTAACATTATTTCTACCGGTCGTGTGTCCCACCGACCGAAATCGTGATTTTCTCAACGCCTAATGTTTCGGTTGGTGAAGACACCAAACCGATAGTGTGATTTATTAGCTTGATAAAGAGACCAGCCTGACAGGATAATCTATTGGTGTTATCATGTCAAGCTGGCGGAAACACAGTTATTAACATCATTTCTATCGGTCGTGTGTCCCACCAACCGATAGTTTAATTTATTTTGTAGGCCGCTATTCTTTCTTTAAATAATAACTTATAACACATTTCGCTTTCCAAACCGGCTGCTTAGCGTTTAGGAGACTACATTAACTGAGGTTCTTTTTGTACCAAACCCCAAAGTAATTTTCTTACTTCTTTATAGTCATTCAGGTAATACTTAGCCTCTGAAATGTTATTGCCAACTTTGATGGTGAACGCATTAGTAGGCAAGGCCCGGAAAATATCTTCATCGGTATGGTCATCGCCAAGTGCGATAATAAAATCAGGTTGCTTACCATAAAGCCAGTTTAGCGCGGCTTTACCTTTATTCACCTCCATGTTCTTGAATTCGATCACTTTGTTTCCTGGCATCAGTTGCAGACCTTTATCAGCAGCTAAAATTTTCAAATGACTTACAATTTCATTTGCCCTTAATTCACCTAATCCTTCTTCCGCTTTGCGGTAATGCCAAACTAATGAGTAACTTTTTTCTTCGATGAAAGATCCTGGAGTTCTGTCTGTGTAGGTTTCCAGAATTGATTTCATTTCCTGTTTCCACTGATCGGTAAGGAGCGGAAGGCAATTCCACTTATCGCCATATGCTTTTTGCCATGCCCCGTGTTCTGCAATTAAATCAACCTTTAAATGGCCAAACCATTTCTCCAGCGTTTCATTTCTTCTTCCGCTTATGATCACTACGGTATTAGATGGATCGGCAGTTAACTTCTCCACTAAACTATAAAGTTCTTCATCAGGCGAGGCATCATCAATGTTTCCAGAAAAATCTACCAGTGTACCATCATAATCCAGAAATAAAACCCGGTTTTCTGTTTGATTGTATTTTGCTGCAATTACTTCTTTAATGGAATGTACTGCGTGTTTCGTTAGTAATGAATTTTGAGAATCTTTCACTTCGTCTAGTCTTAAAATAAAATTATTAACCCAATGTTTAATATTGAATTTTTCTACAATGCCCCTCATGGCTTTCATGCGCGATTGTTGTTCTGCTAAAGGCATCTTGAGTGCCAATACAATGGCTTCCATAATATCACCCAAATTATTAGGGTTAACGATTACGGCATCGGTGAGTTCTTTAGATGCACCGGCCATTTCGCTTAAAATCAATACCCCATCGTTGTTATTCCTGCTCGCCACATATTCTTTACTCACCAGGTTCATTCCATCACGCATTGGCGTAACCAGACAAATATCAGCGGTTGCGTAAAGCGCAGATAGGATTTCAATTGGGAATGAACGGTAAAAGTAATTAACCGGAATCCAGTTAATTGAACGGTAGCGGGCATTCAGATTCCCGACAAACTGGTCGATCTGTTCTTTCAGATCCCGGTATTGCGGAACGGTATCTCTGGATGGTACCACCACCATATAAAGCTCAATTTTGCCTATATATTCCGGATGTGCCTGAAGCAATAATTCCAGTGCTTTTAAACGTTCTAAGATTCCTTTACTGTAATCCAAACGATCAATAGACAGGATCACTTTCATCTCTTCCTTGCCCTTCCGGAAGTATTCTATTTCCTTTTGCACCTCATCATAGGTAGTCAGGTTTGAGAATTTATCGAAATCTATCCCCATAGGGAAAGCTTCTACCACAATCTGGCGTTCGTTGCTGTTTAAAATGTTAGCTGAAGAATTTACCGGAAGTAATCGCGTTGCGGTACTTAAGAAATGGCGAACATCATCATAGGTATGAAAGCCAATTAAATCTGCGCCCAGCATGCCGTTCAGCAATTCATCCCGCCAGGGGATTAACCTGAATATTTCATAAGACGGGAAGGGGATATGCTGGAAAAAACCTATGGTTGACTGCGGAAGTTTTTCGCGCAAAATACCTGATAGCAGTAGCAATTGATAATCCTGAATCCATATTTTATCTTTTCTTTCGAGTACATTTAATGCCGCCTGGGCAAATTTATCGTTTACTGATCTGTAGCAATCCCAGTAACTTTGCTCGTAGTGTGCGTAGGTAACGAGGTAGTGAAAAACGGGCCACAAAACCTCGTTTGAAAAACCTTCATAATAGAGGTTAATTTCTTCCTGAGTTAAAAATACGGGGTAGAGGTTAAGGGCAGAGAGTTTATCTATTACTTCTTGTTGTCTTTCTTCCGGTACTTCTATTCCCGGCCAGCCGATCCAGATGGAGTTGCCTGTTTTATAGACGTCTCCAAGGCCTGTAGCGAGTCCGCCTTCACTTGGAATGAAGGTATACTCGTTATTTTCTTCTATGATTTTAACGGGTAGTCTGTTCGATATTATAACTGTTTTCATGCTTGTATTTGATGTATCCACATCAATAAAAGCCCTTAAAGTTGATTTTGTTTCAATTTTTAGGTTAAAAAAACATTCAAATGATTTAATCCAGATTATACTGGTGATTATTTTTTAAAACCTGAAGGTGTAAAATTCCCAGGGGTGAATTGGATTTTCAATCCTAATAAATAGGGATTAAACGTAATTAAAAACCAAGGAAAAAGTAGTTTGTTCATTTGGTGTAGATACTACTTCTATGCTTCCGCGGTGCATTTTCATAATGTTCCTGCTGATGGTTAAGCCAATGCCCGAACCATTTTTTCTGGTGGTATAGAAGGGCACAAAAATCTTTTCCAGATCTGCCACATCAATCCCATTGCCGTTATCGGTTACATCGATATATAGTTTTGTATTCTCCAGGCGATAACTAACCCTGATATGAGGCGTTTCTTTTTCTTCTACAGCGTAAATGCTATTGGTAATCAGGTTAATAAGCACTTGCTCGATAAGCTTTAAATCGAGCTGAACGGTAATTTTAGAACTGGTTTGTTCTACCTCTAACATTACATTTTTTACTTTTGCAAAAGGTTGCATCAGCACCTTTATGTGTTTCAGAATCTCGCCGATGGTATGCGATTCCAGGTTAGGCGTGGGTAGTTCTGCGATAAGGCGGTAATCTTTAACAAAATCCAACAATCCTGCCGAGCGACGTTTAATGGTTTGTAGGGCCGTTTTTAAGTCATCCATTTCATCGAGATCAAGATTCTCCTTATCGGTTACCATGCTGTTAATCGTGTCTGACAGTGAACTGATGGGCGTAATGGAATTTAAAATCTCATGTGAGATTACGCCAATAAGTCTGTTCCAGGCTTCAGTTTCTTTTTGCTCAATTTCATCTTTAATGTTTTGAAAACTAATAATGGTATAATTTTTCCCATAGAGGTTAAGGGGAATCACTTCAGTTGAGAGCTGGATAAATTTTTCGTTGATTTTTAATTCTAAAAAGCGTTTACCGCCGTTCGGAATCTGATCAACCTCGTTGGCAAAAGCTGGCAGATGCTGCTTTAAACGATGCCAGTATTTATAGGCCGGTACGCCCAAAAGGTTGGAAGCGGCCTGATTAAAAAAAGCGATTTCCTGGTTTTCATTACCGGTAACTGTCCTGTTAATTACAATTACCCCAGCTGGTACCTGCTCTAGAATGGTTTTGATCAGTTGAAACATGGCTTCCTGCTCTAAACGAATTTGTTTGTGCACCAGAAGGATGTCGCCAAAAGATTCATATAGCTCCGGGAAGCTTCCCTTTGTAGCTTTATTTTTAAAATTCAGCGTATGGTCACGCGTTTTAACGGCTAATATAAAACGCTTAATATCTGATCGAATTTCGTTAATATAATAGTAAAGCGAAATAATTGTTCCCAGGAAAATCAATCCAACGCCAATGATGGTAAACCAAAGCTGGGTGTTTTTGATCAAATAGAACAGCAGATAACCAAGCAAATTGATGATCAGCAGGCGGAAGATTAAACGGAAGGTAAAGCGTTTGTAAAACATGTTTTTAAGCTAAAAGCTGAAAGCGAAAAGATTAAAGCTTTCTGCTTTAGTCTTTCTGCTTTGAACTATATTCCAAATTTCTCAATTCTTCTGTATAAAGCGGCACGTGTTAAACCCAACTCAGCTGCGGCTTTTGAAATATTTCCTTTGTGTTTATCAATGGCTTTTTGCACCATCATCTTTTCCATATCGCCGAGGGCCATTTCATCAGGGATGGTATTTTTTTGTGTAAAACGCTGCGGACTGAGCTGCAAATCTTCTTCTGTAATTTCCCTTCCATCACTCATAATTACAGCTCTTTCTAATACATGTTGTAATTCCCTTACATTTCCGGGCCATTTATAGTGGAGCAGCATGTCTTCGGCTTTATGGCTTAAACTTCGGTTTTCTTTATGATATTTCGTGCTAAAAACCTGCATAAAATGATTAGCCAGAAGCAAAATATCTCTTCCGCGCTGGCGTAGCGGAGGTAATAAGAGTTCTACCGTATTGATCCGGAACAATAAATCCTGTCTGAACGTATTTTTGGCCACCATGTCATTCAGGGGCATGTTTGTCGCCGTAATCAAACGAACATTTACTTTCCGCTCTTTACTTTCTCCTAAACGGGTAACTGTTCGGTTTTGCAAAACGCTTAACAGTTTCGCCTGAAGGGGTAGTGTTAAGTTTCCAATTTCATCTAAGAAGATGGTACCGCCATCGGCCAGTTCGAAGCGTCCGGGTTTATCTTCTTTTGCATCTGTAAAAGCACCTTTAGCGTAGCCAAAAAGTTCGCTTTCGAATAGGTTTTCATTTAAAGAACCAAGATCCACATGCATAAAAACCTGATTTTTCCGCTGTGAGTTTCCATGGATTTCGTAAGCGAAAACCTGTTTACCCGTTCCATTTTCGCCCAGAATTAATACGTTAGCATCTGTAGGCGCAACTTTGATCAGCGTGTTTTGAAGTTGTTTGATCCCGTCTGCCTGACCAACAATATGCTCAAAACCACGGGTCATGTCTTTATGCAGGGAGGTATGAATTTTCTCCAGTTTCTTCACTTTTCTATTCGATTCCCGCAACTTAGAGGCGGCCGAAAGGGTAGCGAAGAGCTTTTCATTTTCCCAGGGTTTCAGGATAAAATCTGTTGCCCCTTTTTTAATGGCTTTCACCGCAAGTTCGACATTGCCAAAAGCTGTCATTAAAATCACCACATAATCTTTATCAATTGATAAAATGTGTTCAAGCCAGTATAATCCTTCACGTCCGTCGCTTGCGCCTTTCTGGTAGTTCATATCCAGCAAAATGATATCAACTTCGTTCTTACTCAATAGAACGTTGATCTCTTTAGGCGATTTGCAGGTAATGACTTGTTTTACCTGTTGCTTGAGAAATAACCGGGCACTCAGCAGAATGTCGTCATCATCATCAATAATTAAAACTGTGGCATCTAACATGGTTTGATATACTAATCTGGTGGTAATTGATTTTTATACTGGTTTTCAAAATTAATCAAACTGTCCGCTCCCGTACATGAACTGTTCGATAATGAACACGCGAAATTATTAAAAAATAATAAACAATTGGTTTTCAGTGTTTTAATTATATTATTTCCGTTTGGCACAAGCTTGGTTATTAAGGAAACCAAACAGTACAACCGAACAATGGATAAGAAAATAGAGAAAAAGAGATTTAGTACAAAAGCCCTGATTATGATGGGTGGGGCGGTTGTTTTTGTAGCCATTGTACTTTATGGCTATACCTTATCTTTAAAGAAAACTTATAGTGCCGATGCGGAGAAACTAACCATTAGTAAAGTGCAGTATGGAGATTTTGAGGATGTTGTTTTATTGAATGCCAGTGTTGTTCCACTAACGTCGGTTATTGTAAGTTCGGCTGAAGGAGGTACGGTTGCAGAAATTTTTACTGAAAACGGTGCTTCTGTGGTAAAGGGAACGCCATTATTGCGGATTGCAAACTCAAATGCCATGTTGGGTTATACTTCACAACAAACAGCGGCTACCGAACAAATTAATCAATTGCGGAAATCGAGGCTGGATTTAGAGCAGAATCAAAGAATTTTAAATCAGGATGTGCTGGATGTGGAGAATAACTTACGTACGGCAACCCGACAATATAGATTGGATAGCACCCTATATATCAAAAAAGTGATCACGTTGCAGGAATTTAATAAATCGGTTCAGGATTACGAGTATTATGAGGGGAAACTGAAAATCGTGAAACAAGCCATTAAACAGGAAAACCAAAGCAGAAGAATGCAGCTCTCTCAAATCGACCAATCGATGAATCAGATGAATGAAAGTTTAGAAATGATTCGTAAAAATATTGAGAACATGACGATTAAAGCGCCGGTTTCAGGTAAATTATCATCTTATGATCCGGTAACCGGCAAATCATATAATTCTAACGAAATGATCGGTAAAATCGATGTTCTTCAAGGTTATAAGCTGCAGGCGGGAGTGGATGAGTATTACATCAACAGGGTGAAAGAAGGACAAACGGCAAGCTGTGAATTTAATGGAAAAACTTATAACTTAACTGTAAGTAAGGTTATTCCAGAGGTAACAGCTGGTCAATTCCAGGTAGAGATGGTTTTTAAAGGTCCATCGCCCGAAGGTTTACGTCGCGGTTTATCCTTGCAAACCAAACTCACTTTATCTGATAACAGCAAGTCGCTTCTCCTGGCCCAAGGTCAGTTTTTTCAAAGTACAGGCGGTTCGTGGGTTTTTGTGGTAAACAATGGCAAAGCCACCAAGAAAAATGTGAAGATTGGAAGGAAAAATTACTTGTACTACGAAATATTAGATGGTTTGGCCAAAGGCGATGAAGTGATTACCTCTTCTTATGATCAGTTTAATCAATATGATCAGGTGGAGATTAGTAAGTGAATTGGGAGTCGAGAGTTGGGAAATAGGGAGTAGGGAGTTGGAAATAGAAAAATGGAACGGGGAAATAGGGAATAGGAATTGGGAAAAGGAGTTGGGGAATAGGGAGTTTGGAGATGGGAAATAGAAAAATGGAAAAGGGGAAATAGGGAATAGGAGTGGAGAGACGGGAGTTTGGAGATGGGAGTGGGAAAGGGGAATAGACAGGGGGAATAGGGAATGGGATGCAGGAAATATAGATTGGAAAATAGGGAATTGGAAATAGGAAGCAGGAAATAAATAGACATATAATAAAGTCTTGATACTAAATACAAAAAATACATGTAGGCAAGTCTTGATACTTGATACTTTAAAGCTATGATTAGAATAGAAAATCTGGAAAAAGTTTATAAAACTGAAGAAGTAGAAACCACTGCATTGAATGGGATCAACCTCCATGTAAAAGAAGGTGAGTTTGTATCTATTATGGGGCCGTCTGGCTGTGGGAAATCGACCTTGCTGAATGTGATGGGTTTATTGGATAAGCCGGAAAGCGGAAGCTACAAGTTCATCGATACAGAACTTTTAACTTTAAATGACAGGGAACGCTCTAATTTCCGTAAAAGAAATATGGGTTTCGTTTTTCAGAACTTTAACCTGATTGATGAGTTAACCGTTTTTGAAAACATTGAATTGCCTTTAATCTACAATAAGATTCCGTCAGATGAGCGTAAGAAGCTGGTGAATGAAATCATCGAAAGGATGAATATTGTAAACCGAAGTGGCCACTTTCCTCAGCAATTATCTGGCGGACAACAACAGCGGGTTGCTGTAGCCAGGGCTTTGGTTACCAAGCCGAAATTAGTTTTAGCGGATGAGCCTACCGGGAACTTAGATAGCTCTCATGGAAATGAAGTAATGGAATTGCTCTGTGAGTTAAACGAAACCGGAACTACTATCGTAATGGTCACGCACTCCAGTCATGATGCCAGTTTTTCGAACAGAATTATCAACCTGAAAGATGGCCATGTGATTTCTGAAAAAATAAATAAAAGCAGAAACGAAGAATTGATATAGGCGGGAAGGGAGAGGGTTTTGAGGTCGAAGGTTAAAATGTCTGAGCCTTTCTACTATCTACCTTTCATTGCTCTACCTTAAAATAGTTTTAGTTTAGTTAATGATAGCCAACCGAATCTTTCTGGATGGGAAGATTCGGGTAAGGCATTGAGAAAGCTGAAAGCTGAAAGTGAAAAGGCTAAAGCTAAAAGCTTAAAACAGAAAGATGAAATTAATTTGTGGGCGTCTTGATACCTAATACTAAATACTTGATACAGATTACTTAATACTCACTACTAATACCATGTTCAAACTCAACTTAAAAATCGCTTTGCGAAACCTCTGGAGAAATAAAGGGTTTTCACTGATCAATATTGGTGGATTGGCTATCGGTTTAGCCAGTTGCATGGTTCTGCTTATTTACGTGGCCTATGAATGGAGCTATGATAAACAATTTAAGAATAGCGATAAAACATACGTTGTTTATCAGAATGTAGTCGCCAATGGTAAAACTTTTAGCTGGTCCTGGACACCCAATGTTATGGCTAGCGAGGTACAGGAAAAATTACCTGGAGTTAAATACGCGTCACACTCTACTTATCCGAGGTCTAATCTAATCACAGTTGGAGACAATAAATTAATTAGCAAGGTTGTTTATGCTGATCCGTTTTTCCTTAAAATATTTGATTATAAATTCATTAAGGGGAATCCTGAAAAGGCTTTGGGGAATTTAAACGCTATAATCCTGACAAAATCATTTGCTAAGAAATTATTTGGGGATGAAGATCCAATTAATAAAACTGTTAAACTGGAGAATCAGGATGTTTTGAAAGTGGAGGCCGTGATAGAAGATAGCCCAGCCAATAGCAGTATAATTTTCGAATGTATCATGCCATGGGATTTGTTTTTGAAGAGAGAAACGTGGGCAAAGGAAAATAACTGGGGAAATAATATGTGTCTAACCATGGTTCAGTTGCAGGACAATAAATTTTTTCCGGCGGCAAATGCTTACATACATGATATTTACAAACGCAATCAGAAAGAAAACCTGGCAGTTGCATTATTACATCCTTTGTCTAAATGGCACTTGTATGGCGATTTTGTAAATGGAAAATCTGTAGGTGGAAAAATAGATCAGCTTAGAATATTTCTTTTATTGGCATTTTGCATTTTATTGATCGCTTGCGTAAACTTTATGAATTTATCTACTGCCCGTTCCGAGCGAAGAGCTAAAGAGGTTGGTGTTCGTAAAGCAATCGGATCTTCAAGGCAATCGTTAATCAACCAATTTTTTTTAGAGTCTATCCTAATCACAGTTGTTGCAACCATTATCGCCTTTATTTTAGTTGAGGTAAGTATTCCATATTTCAACAACTTATTAAATATCAAATTAGAAATTAATTACAGCGATTTTAGATTTTGGGCTGCTCTTTTCACGCTTATGATTATTACCGGATTTATAGCAGGAAGTTATCCGGCACTTTATCTGTCATCTTTCGAGCCCATTAAGGTATTAAAAGGTTTAAAGCTTAAAACTGATTCTTCTGTATCGGTTAGGAAAGTTTTAGTAGTCGGACAATTTGTTTTTGCCGCCTGCTTAATTATTTGTACTACAATAATTTATCAGCAACTGAACTATATTAAGAATAAACCGATTGGTTATGATCAATCTAATCTGGTACAAATTGCCGTTCAGGGTAAAATGATGAAATATAAAAACCTCGAGTTACTGAAAACGCAATTACTTAAATCTGGCGCCACAAGCGATGTAACTTTTTTTAGTTCGGATGTTACAGAAGGTGGGAACAATACCACTAACATAGATTGGCCAGGAAAGAACCCTAGTGAAGTTATTTCGTTTAATCATAGGTCGATAGGTTATGATTTTATTGAAACGATGGGGACAAAATTAATAAGCGGAAGGGAGTTTTCTCTACAGTACCCATCGGATAGCAATAGTGTGATGTTGAATGAGGCGGCAGTTAAAATGATGGGTTTAAAGAATCCGATGGGCGCAGTTATCACTTTTTGGGGTACCAGATATACAAATGTCGGGGTTGTAAAAGATTTTGTTGTAGAAAGTGCCTACCAGAAGGTAGCTCCGATGATTTTTCGGTTAAATACCAGTGAGGATATTAGCACAATCATAGCAAGGTTAAATCCGAATCAGAATATGAGTTCGTCGCTTGCTACAATTGATAAAGTCGTGAAAAACATTGAACCTAATTATCCTGTAAACAGAAAATTTGTAAATGAATCTTTCGAGGTCAAATTTCAGGATGAAAAAGTATTAGGTTCACTTTCTAATTGGTTTGGCAGTTTCGCAATTTTCATTTCCTGTTTAGGATTATTGGGCTTAGCACTATTTATGGCAGAGCAACGAAAAAAGGAAATCAGTATCCGTAAAGTTCTTGGTGCGAGTACGGCCAACATCTTAACCCTGCTAAATAAGGATTTTATCAAACTCGTTGCAATTGCCAATATGGTTGCCTTCCCATTAGCTTATTTGATAATTAATAAGTGGCTTTCTTCATTCGAATATCGGGTTGATATATCGTTTTGGCCATTTGCTCTTGCCGTTACCATATCAATCTTGATTGCCATTTTAACAGTGAGCATCCAATCGGTGAAAGTGGCAAAAGCCAATCCAATCGATGCTTTGAAATACGAGTAGTAAGGTTAGAGAAGCGGTTAGCGGTTTAGAGAAAGGTTAGGTTGTGGAAAATTAGTAATGAACTTTAAGTTAAAATGCTAACCCTTGAAACTACTACTATCTAACTCATTAAATACACTCAAACTTAACTGTTATTTACCAACCTAATAACCCTCTAACCCCCTTTTTAACCTACAATATGTTCAAACTCAACTTAAAAATCGCTTTGCGAAACCTCTGGAGAAACAAGGGGATAACGGCCATTAATGTTGGCGGTTTAGCTATTGCTTTGGCTGCTTTTATTTTGGTAGCCCTGTATTTCAGTTATGAAACCAGCTATGACCAGACGAATCCAAATTACGAGAATATTTATGTAGTAGGCAGAATCGAACCTGATTTTAAGACTAATTATACCTCTCCGCCACTGGCAAAAGTGATTAAGCAAAATTTTCCGGAGGTAGAAAATGCCGGAATAACCAAATTAAACCGCTCATGGGAGCTGGCCATTAAAAATGGTAAAAATGCTGTTTTTACGAACAACATTTTGCAGGCTGACTACCATGCTGCACAAATCCTGAACATTCAACCTATCGGAGGTTTGAGCAAACCAGTTGGCGAGGAGCGCCTGAGTTATTTAAGTGTTGAAAATATTCAAACCTTGTTTCCAGGGAAAAAAGATAACAAGCCTGAATTGGTGAGTTATGGATCTACCCGTTCAGGAATCACCGGAACAATTGCTGGTGCCATTGTAAATGATGCACATTCAAACTTTAATGTAGACGGGGTTTCTATTGGCAATGAGATTGGTAAGGGAGAGGCTTATGGTTATAACAACTACAATACCTATGTTCAGCTGAAGCCCGGAACGGATGTTGCAAATCTCGAAGAAAAAATTACGCTTTTATACAGAGCGGAGTTGTTAACAGGAGAAACTGATCAGAAAACCATTGATGATATTAAAGGGGTGTCTATTTTTCTGGATCCGCTATCAAATCAGCATTTAAGGCCGAAGGCAGGCAATGATGCGCCATATAAAATTTTAATTGCACTCTCCATTTTAGGGATTTTGATTTTAGTAATTGCATGTATTAATTTTACTAACCTCAGTATTGCACAGGCTGCTAAAAGAGCAAAAGAAGTCGGAATTAAAAAAGTAATGGGGGCTTATAGACATCAACTGACCGTTCAGTTTCTGACCGAAATATTCATTCAATGTATTGTTGCAACTATTTTTGCACTCATATTGGCTGAATCGGTGTTGCCATATTTTAATAATTTGTTTCAGGTTAATCTGGCCATTTGGCAGATCGGAAATAATTTACTTTGGCAATTGCCCTTGGTTTTATGCCTGATCACCATTATAGCCGGAACTTATCCTGCCTTAGTGCTCTCTGGATTCAAACCTGCGTTGGTACTAAAAGGAAACTTTGCAACAAGTAAACAAAGTTCCTGGTTGCGAAATGGCTTGTTGATGTTTCAGTTTAGCATTGCTGTGGTTTTCATTATTGGTTTATTCATTATCAACTCGCAACTAAAATACATGCGAAGTGAGGATTTGGGTTTCTCACCAGGCCAGGTAGTTTTTATTAAAAATACTGCTTATTTCAACAAACCAGAGAAGTTTGAGCCGTTAAGAAAGAAAATGCTTGGCATTCCCGGAATAAGATCAGCAACGGTAGCTACTGATGTACCAGATGGTTCTGAAGGTGGATCGAATGGTTATGTATTCGAAGGCGAGCAGAAAAGCATCGACTTTGTTGATGTAGATTTCGATTATTTCGAAGCCCTGAACATCAAGCTGAAGGATGGTCGGTTTTTTTCCAAAACATTTCCTGCTGATACGGCAAATGCCGCAGTAATTAATGAAAGCGCTGCTGCTAAATACGGCATGAAGAACCCTGTAGGAAAAATCATCAGAGGTTGTGGTATTGATTATAAAATTGTTGGCATTGCCAAAGATTTTAAAGCACAAGGGTTTGAAAGTGCAGTTCAGCCTACAATTTATGCCATTAACAATCCTTGCGGAAATGCAAAAACGCAGATTATGCTCAACATTGATGGGCAGAAAATGAGTGAAGTGCTAGCGGCTTTAAAATCGCAGTGGCCTCAAATTAATGCTTTAGATGGAGAGGATTTCCGCTATGAATTTTTGGATGATTTATATGGAAAACTGTTTAAGAAGCAAGAGCAGCTACAGTCTGTGTTTTTCGCTGCAGCGCTACTCACGATCTTCATTGCCATTTTAGGCTTGTTCGCCTTTGCTAAATACATTACTAACGGAAGGATTAAGGAAATTGCCGTTCGAAAAATTTTAGGTGCAAGCGACGTGCAAATTTTTAAATTGATAAACAGTTCATTCTTTGTGATGGTACTTGCAGCTAATGTAATTTCCTGGCCTATTGCTTATGTATTGATTAAAATGTGGCTGGCCACATTTGCATACCGCGTTGATTTATCGCCCTTACCATTTATTACAAGTGCCTTAATTACCATTTTATTAACCATCATAACTGTGAGTATACAGGCGAAAAAAGCAGTAAAGGCTAGTCCTGTAGATGCTTTGAAATATGAATAGGAGGGAAGAGGTTATAAAAGAGGTTAGGAGGTTAGAAAAAATGTTAGAATTTTGATCGCTCCAGTGCTAACCCTCTAAACTGCTAAACCCCCTAACCACATTAGTTTGTGGCCCTGCACAGTCTTGATACTAAATACCTAATACCTTAAGATGTTCAAACTAAACCTTAATAGAAACAAGTTAGAAGTTGAAGGTTGCCAGTTGAAAGTCTGGACCCATAACATGTAACTCATAACCCATAACACAAAAATGTTCAAACTCAATTTAAAAATCGCTATGCGAAACCTTTGGAAGAATAAAGGCTTTACATTAATTAACGTTGGCGGACTGGCAATTGGCATGGCTTGTTGCTTAATGTTGTTGTTGTATGTAAACTATGAGTGGAGTTACGATAAGCAGTTTAAGAATCTGGATCGGGTTTATTTTACCAAATTGAAAATAAAAATTAATGGTGAGGTGATGACCACCGGCGCAGTACCTTATAAGTTAGCAAAAGCTGCATTGGAGGAAATTCCAGATATAAAAAATGCCGCCAGGTTATACGCACTAAATGGACAAAAGTTATTCTGCCATAACCAGAATAAGTTTAAGTTAAATTCCCTTTTCGTGGATAAGTCATTTCTAAATATCTTAAGCTATAAATTTTTATATGGTAACGCGGCCACCGCACTCAATGAGCCAGGCTCAGTTTTAATTACTTCAGCTACGGCGAAGAAACTTTTTGGAAGCGAAGATGCTATCGGGCAAGTGATCAAGTGGGATAATCAGAAAGAATTGAAAGTTTCTGCGGTAATTGAAGACCTTCCAAAAAATCAAACTATCCAATTCGAAGTTTTGCAACCCTGGGCTTTTTTAGAACAAATAGACCCGGAGATTCCTGCTACAGGCTGGGGAAGTATAGATTGCAATACAATATTTCAATTGAAGGATAACGTGACACTCCAGGATGTGAATGATCGATTGAAGAATTTCATCGTGACTAAAAATCCGGAAATCAAATCCTATGTCTATCAGCCCTTCCTTTTTCCATTAAATAAAACACACCTGTGGGATGAATTTAAAAACGGGAAAGTTGTAGGAGGTAGGATAGATCAGGTAAGGTTATTTGCGTTTCTGGGTTTATGTGTTTTACTTATCGCCTGCATCAATTACATGAACCTGTCTACGGCACGCTCTGAAAAACGGGCAAGGGAGGTGGGGGTCAGAAAGGCATTGGGTTCGGCAAGAAGTACACTCATGGGGCAGTTCCTTTTAGAATCAATTATCCTTTCTTTCGTAGCGGTACTCATCGCATTTGTATTGGTGGAGGTATTTCTGCCTTATTTTAATAACCTGCTGGATATCAGAATTTTCATTGATTACACTTCGTTTACATTTTGGATGGTATTGGTAAGCCTGGCACTTATTACAGGGTTTTTAGCCGGAAGTTACCCTGCGTTTTACCTCTCCTCTTTTATACCTGTCAAAGTGCTTAAAGGTTTTAAGGGAAGTTCCGGGTCATTGAGCATTCGCCGGGTATTGGTTATTTTTCAATTTAGTCTGTCCATTTGTATGATCATTTCTGCGATTGTAGTTTATAGTCAGATTCAATATCTTAAAAATAAACCTTTGGGTTTCGACCAAAACTACATGGTTCAACTCGATCTGGAAGGCGAACTGAAAAATCACTCCCGCCTTCAGGCTTTCAAAGATAATTTGATCAGAAATGGTGCGGTGATTTCGGCGTCTGAATTTGCCAGTAATTTTACAGGAGGTGGCTCCATTACAGGTGACCTGAGCTGGCCTGGAAAAGCTGCAGACGACAATGCCATCATCAACTATAGAAGTACCGGTTTCGATTACATCAAAACGATTGGCAGCAAAATCATTTCTGGCAGGGATCTATCAAAAGCATTTCCTTCAGACACGACCAGTTCGGTTTTATTAAATGAAACCGCTGTAAAGCGGATGAGTCTAAAAAATCCAGTAGGCACCATTCTTAAGTGGAATAACGCAAGACTAACCATTATTGGGGTAGTAAAAGATTACTTCAATGAAAGTTTGGGTAAAATTGTAGAGCCTACTATTTTTTACTATAATGTCAACAAAAGTTCTGTTTTACTGCTGCGCTTAAATCCAAACCAAACCCTTGGCAGTTCTATTGAAACCATTAAAAACATCAGTAAGGAATTTAATCCTGCTTATCCGCCTCAGCTTACCTTCGTTAATGAAGGAATGAAGGATAAACTGCAAAGTGAGCATTTACTCAGTGTGCTTTCTAATATTTTCGGAGGTTTTGCCATTTTTATTTCCTGTCTTGGTTTGCTTGGTTTAGCATTATACATGGCCGAGCAACGAAGCAAAGAGATCAGTATCAGGAAGGTTTTAGGTGCCAATCTATCAGATATCCTCTTTCTTTTAAATAAAGATTTTATGAAGCTGGTTATTATTTCGAACGTTATCGCGATTCCGGTTGCTTACTTTTTAGTGAACCATTGGCTTCAAAAGTATGATTATAAAATCGCTATTAATCCCTGGCCGTTTGCGTTGGCACTATTGGCCTCTGTAATTATTGCTATATTAACCGTAAGCCTCCAAACTTTTAAAGTGGCGAAGGCGAACGCTGTAGATGCATTGAAATATGAATAGGAGGGAAGAGGTTAGGGGACAGGTTATAGAAAAGGTTAGCAGGTTAGAGAAAGGTTAGGGTTTTAATCACTCTAGTTCTAACCCTCTAAACTGCTAACCCCCTAACCACATTAGTTTGTGGCCCTGCACGGTCTTGATACTAAATACTTAATACTAAATACCCGATACTAAAAAATGTTCAAACTCAACTTAAAAATCGCTTTGCGAAACCTCTGGAAGAATAAAACCTCTTCCTTCATTAATGTCATAGGTTTGGCCATTGGTTTGGCAGCCTGTTTAATGTTGCTATTATATGTTTCTTATGAATTAAATTTCGATAAGCAAGCAAAAAACTGGCAGAATGTGTATGTCGCCATGACGAATATTCCTGGTGAAGGCCATAAAATTGCAGGGACCTTCAATGGATCTACTACTGCACTTGGTCCGCTTTTGAAACAAAATCTACCCGAAGCAAAATATGTTGCCCGGATGGATTACGGCAAGCAAAGTCTGATTGCAAACGGTGAAAACAGCTATAAAAAGAACTCGAAGTTTGCTGAGCCAGATATTTTGAAAATGTATGATTATCAGTTTATTTATGGCGATCCGAACACCGCTTTAAAGAATCCGCTTTCGGTTATTCTTACAGAAAGCACGGCAAAAATCCTCTTCGGAACCACTGATGTATTGAACAAAGCCGTTCGTTTTCAGGATAAAGAGCACTTGACTATTACCGGAGTGATTAAAGATCTACCCGAAAACAGCTCTAATCAATTCGATTTTCTTATGCCCTGGTCATTATATGAAATCGTTGATCCCAGTGCAAAAGATCTAAACTGGAATAATTATAGTTTCGTAACCATGGTTTCGCTCGATCCAAATGCAAATATCGATTTAGTGAATCAAAAAGTTAATGCTTTGGTAAAGGCTAACAATACCCAGAATGTGCAATCGCAACAGCACATCCTATATCAATCCAGCAGACTTCATTTATACGGCAAATTCGAAAATGGCAAAAGCATTGGTGGAGATATCGAGCAGATCTGGCTTTTTGTAGGCCTGGCTTTTGGAATTCTCCTGATTGCCTGTATCAACTTTATGAATATGGCTACAGCTAAATCAGAGAAGAGAGCGAAAGAAGTCGGGATCAAAAAGACCATTGGTGCCAATAGGATTTCCTTAATTCTTCAGTTTTTAACCGAGTCGATGGTGCTTACATTGGTCGCTGTTGTGGTCGCAATCGCGCTATTGGAAATCAGCCTGCCTGCATTCAATGGGCTTTTAGGTATCAATCTCGGTATTTCCTATTTTGATACTGCCACCTGGATCGGAATATTGGCTATCGTAATTGCAACTGGGTTAATTGCCGGAAGTTATCCCGCATTTTATCTTTCTGGTTTCAATCCAATACAAACATTAAAGCGAAAAATTAACGCTAAGGGTAACTTTTCTATTAGTTTAAGGCAGATACTTGTGGTGGGCCAATTTTGTTTTGCTATCATTCTGATTATTTCCACACTGGTAATCTATAAACAGATTCAATACATTAAGAATAAGCCAGTTGGCTTCGATGTAAATGCCTTGGTTGAAATTCCGCAGGATGGAGAACTAAAAACTCAATTCGATTTATTTAAAACTGAAATGCTAAAATCGGGTGCGGTGACATCGATGTATCAGTCGTCTGTTAGCCTTTCACATCACAGTCGTAATTTTATGGATGTAGTTTGGGATGGAATGACAAAACCTGAGAACGATATCATGTTTAACCAAGTCGCAACATCGTATGATTTTATTGCAACGAACGGTATCAAGCTGCTAAAGGGCAGAGATTTTTCAAAGAATTTTGCCTCAGATTCCAGCGCAGTAATGGTAAGTGCTTCTGCCGTTAAAGTATTCGGTTACAAGGATCCAATTGGGAAAAAGATCAAACTCTTCGGTTCAGAGGCGAATATCATTGGTGTGTTTGATGATTATGTATGGGATTCGCCTTATAAATCAAATAACCCTCAGGTTATTTACTTAAATCCTGCACAAACCGGTTCCATTACCATGCGCTTAAATAATCAAAATAGCTTGCAGGTTAATATTGAAACGATTGGCAAAATTACCAAGGCTTTTAATCCGGCATATCCTGTCGAAATTAAATTCGTCAATACTTTATATCAGGAAAAATATAAAACCGAGAAAACATTGGGTATACTTTCAAATCTTTTCGGAGGACTAGCCATTTTCGTGTCGTGTTTGGGCTTATTTTGTTTAGTTGCCTATAGCGCAGAACAAAGAACAAAGGAATTTGGCGTACGGAAAGTACTTGGTGCATCAGTGGGGAATTTGATGCAGTTGCTGTCGGTATCCTTTATTAAAATGATTGTAGTTGCTATTATTATTGCCGTGCCGATCAGTTACTTCGCCATGGGGAAATGGCTCAGCAACTTCGAATTCCATACCGATATCAGCTGGTGGATAGTGCCCGTGGCTGCACTGGGTACGTTATTGATGGCACTTGTTACCGTAAGTTCCCTGGCTTATAGAACGGCAAAATCAAACCCTGTAGATGCATTGAAATATGAATAGGAACAAGTTAAAAGTTGAAGGTTACCAGTTGAAAGTCTGGACCCGTAACAGGTAACCCATAACCTAGAAATGTTCAAACTAAACCTCAATAGAAACAAGTTAAAAGTTGAAGGTTGCCAGTTGAAAGTCTGGACCCATAACTTGTAACTCATAACCCATAACGCAAAAATGTTCAAACTCAACTTAAAAATCGCCTGGCGAAACCTTTGGAAGAACAAGGGTTATACTTTTATTAACGTACTTGGTCTTTCAATTGGGATGGCCAGCTGTATTCTGATTTTTATTTTTATCCGATATCAAATGAGTTTTGATGAGGACTTTAAAAATGAGGATAGAATTTATCGCATCACTACAAATTGGACCTCCGCAGACGGATTTTTTGAATCAGAAGGCGTGCCGAAACCTGCACCTTCAGCTTTGAGAAACGACTTTAAGAACGAAATTGAAAAAGTTGGGGCTATTCGTCAGGATGGCGGAATCATAAAAGTGAAAAACGATGCCGGGAAAGAAAGGGTTAAGATTCTGGAAGATGTTTTCTACGCAGAACCTGAGTTTTTCCAGATCATGAGTTTCAATTGGTTGCAGGGGAATCCTGTTCAATCATTGAGCGAACCCCATACCGTGGTATTGTCCAAAGAAATGGCCACCAAGCTTTTTGGCGATTGGAATCAGGCTGTAGGTAAAACGATCAATTACCAAAATAGAGAAGATTTTAGGGTCACTGGTATTCTGCAGAATATGCCGGAAAACAGCTCATTTCCACTTAATATCGTGGTTTCATATAAAACCTTTCAGGGCTATAAGGATGAGAAATTTACCGATTGGGGGAATACCTCTTCAAATGATCAATGCTTTTTCTTATTAAAAAACGGCGTTTCGATTGAAGAACTCCGTGGTGCATTACCGAATTTTTCGGCGAAATATTTTGAAAAGAGTGCGTCTTCCAAAGAAGAAATAAGCGTACAGGCACTCACTGATATTCACTACAATGAAAATTTAGGAAACTTTGCCAATAAAACTGTACCCAAAAAAGAGCTTTACGGTTTGGCTATAATCGGTATGTTTTTATTATTAACTGCCTGCATAAACTTTATCAATCTGGCTACGGCCCAAGCAGTAAGCAGAAGTAAGGAAGTTGGCGTTCGGAAGGTAATGGGCAGTTTGAGGAAGCAATTGGTTTTTCAATTCCTTACCGAAACGCTGACAATAAGTGTGTTTTCGTTGCTCGTTGCCTGTGTTTTAACAGAAGTTGCCTTGCCAGGTATGAAGAGTTTGTTTAATGAAAACATTTCTTTCAGTATCATTCAGCATCCCATCATTTTCATCTTTATGGTTGGATTGGTCATTCTTGTAAGTTTTCTTGCTGGCTTTTATCCAGCAATGGTTATGTCGGGCTTTAGTCCTGCTCTGGCCATCAAAAATAAAATTACTGCAAACGCCGGAGGCCTAAGTTTGCGTAAAGTGCTGGTTGTATTTCAGTTTACCATTACCATCATTCTAATTATTGGAACGCTGGTTGTATTAAATCAAATGAAATATACGAGAGAGAAACCATTAGGTTTTAATCCATCGGCTATCGCCATGGTTAGCGTCAGAAATGACAGCTTGAGTGTTTTGAAATACAATATTTTACAGGAACGCGTTTCAAAGATTCCCGGGGTTCTGCTTACCAGTTTTTGCCGAACACCTCCATCATCGAGTAATAATAACGAAAGCAATTTTAAATATAATGGCACTGAAAGTGCAAACTTCCAGGTAAATACAAAAATTGCGGATGAGCATTATTTCAAAACATTTGGTTTAACTTTTGTTGCCGGGAAAGGCTTTTCCAAAAGCGATACCATTAAAGAACTGGTCGTAAATGAAACCACATTGAAAAAGCTAAACGTTGTGAATTTTAATGATGCTTTGGGTAAACAGATTACCATATGGGGCAAAAGGGGAACTATTGTAGGGGTAGTAAAAGATTTCAATAACTTGAGTTTACACGAGCCAATATCGCCAGTACTCATCGTACCAATTAAAGAAAACTACCGTAATCTGGCTGTTAAAATGGATAGTAAACAGATTATGGCGATAATGCCTCAAATAGAAAAAATCTGGAATGAAACCTTTCCTGAAAATTTTTATAGTTCCTCTTTTGTTGATGAAGATATTAGTCAATATTACGAGCTCGAACGCATTATGGGCACACTTTTTAAAGTTTTCGCAGGCGTAATTATTTTCATCTCCTTTATCGGCCTTTTCGGACTAATCTCATTCGTCGCTACACAGAGAACAAAAGAAGTGGCAATTCGTAAAGTATTGGGTGCTTCCACAATCGAGTTGGTAAAGATGCTGAACGGTACCTTTTTGTTAATGGTATTTATGGCAAATGTTGTGGCCTGGCCGTTGGCTTATTTGTTAGTGTCGAAGTGGCTATCAAGTTTTACTTATCGGATAGATTTGAGTGTCTGGCCATTCGTCATTGCCATGGTAATTTCCATGTTAATTACCTTAATTACAGTGAGTTTTCGGTCGTTCAAAGCAGCAAGGGCGAATACTATTGATGCGCTAAAATATGAATAGAGCGGTATGGAAGAGGTTATAGAAAAGGTTAGGAGGTTAGCGGAAAGGTTAGGGTTTAATCATTCGCATTCTAACCCCCTAAACTTCTAACCAACTAACCCGTTATTCTCAACCTTAATAGAAACGAGTTAAAAGTTGAAGGTTGCCAGTTGAAAGTCTGGACCCATAACTTGTAACTTATAACCCATAACACAAAAATGTTCAAACTCAACCTAAAAATCGCCTGGCGGAACCTCTGGAAAAATAAAGGGTATACCTTTATAAATGTGATGGGATTATCTATCGGTATGGCCAGTTGTATCTTAATTTTTATATTTGTCCGCCATCAGCTTAGCTTCGACGAAGGCATCAAAGATGAGGACCGCATCTATAGATTGGTAACCGATTGGAAGTATGATGCCTTTGATGATTACTCCGCTGGCGTGCCTAATCCAGTGGTTAAAGTAGCGAAGGATGAAATTGTTGGACTTGAAAAAACTGCTGCAATTGTAAAAAGAGGCAGTATTGTAAGGGTGAAGGATGGAAGCGGGAAAGATGTCTTTAAAAGTGAAGAAGATGTTTACTACGCAGAACCAGATATTTTTGAGATCCTGAGCATCAACTGGTTCGCAGGAAGTTCGAGTCAGGCGTTAAGCCAGCCTAATACCGTAGCACTATCAAACCAGATGGCGGTTAAATATTTCGGTAACTCAAAAAATGCGATCGGCAAAAGCATAATGGTCGGCACCAAGACGTATTTGAAAGTTACAGGTGTATTTAACAACATGCCCGAAAACAGTAGCTTCCCTTTAAAAATTGTAATCAGTTACCAGACCTTTCCAGACCGGAATGATGACTGTTGGGATTGTGTTACTTCCTCCAATGAGTTTTATGTGTTGTTGAAACAGGGCTTAAAAGCGGAAGATATTAAAGGGTCTTTGGATAAATTCAATACTATCCATTACAAAAATCAGCATGTTGCGGGCAATATGCACCACAAACTTGAAGCCTTGAAAAACATTCACTTCAGTGAACTTTACGGCAATTTCTCGGAGAAGACCATTAGCAAAAGGGAAATTTATGGACTCGTAATCATCGGACTTTTTCTGATGATTACAGCCTGTATTAACTTTATTAACTTAAGTACGGCACAGGCAATCAACAGGGCAAAAGAAGTAGGCGTTAGAAAAGTGATGGGAAGTATGCGTAAGCAACTTATTCTTCAGTTTTTAACTGAGACCTTTATTGTGACGTTAATCGCCATGCTTATTGCCTGTGTACTGGCAGAATTATGCCTCCCGCAACTGCAGAATCTCTTTAAAGGTGCGCTTACGTTGAGCCTGTTTCAACACCCTGTAATTTTTGTATTCATGGGTTTACTGGTATTGTTCGTTGCGTTTCTTGCTGGCTTCTATCCGTCGATGATCATGTCTGGTTTTAATCCTGCCCTGGCGATCAAAAATAAAATAACACTGAATAACGGCGGACTCAGCCTTAGGAAAATATTAGTGATCGTACAGTTTTCTATTGCTATTATTTTGATTATCAGTACAGCAGTAGTGGTAAAACAGATGGATTATGTGCAACACAAATCACTGGGTTTTAATGCTAACGAAGTGGTAATGGTGAGCATGCCAACAGATAGTGCTAATTTGCTAAAGCAGAATACTTTTAAAGAAAGGGTATCACGACTACCGGGCGTTTCACAATTTAGTTTTTGTCAGGATCCGCCATTGTCTGGTAATGTAAATTCATCTGATTTTACATTTAATGGGATTAAGAACAAAGATTTTGAGGTGAGGAGACCCAAGGCAGATGAAAATTTCTTTAAATTGTTCGATTTAAAAATTATAGCGGGTAAAGTATTTGCTAAAAGTGATACCGCAACCGGATATGTTGTTAATGAGACATTTTTACAGAAAGTGCACATTAATAATCCTGAAGATGCAATTGGAAAATTACTTAATTGTACCGGCCGCGATATTCCTATTGTAGGTGTTGTTAAAGATTTTAATGATAAATCTTTAAAAGAAAGTATATCCGGGCTCGCCATTTCTGCGGGTAAAAAGCAGTATTATCGCGCTGCCATAAAAATTGATGCGAATAATTTAATGGCAACGAGTAAAGAAATCGAAGCATTGTGGAGCAACATGTTTCCAAATAATGTTTATTATTCCTTTTTTGCAAATGAACGGATAAATGGATATTATGAAACTGAGCAGATTATGGTCGTGTTGTTTAAAGTGTTTGCCGGCGTGATTATATTCATTTCTTTTATAGGTTTATTTGGACTAATGTCTTTCGTTGCCACGCAGCGCACTAAAGAAATGGCCATTAGAAAAGTTTTGGGCGCAACCACCTTTCAATTGGTAAAAATGCTGAATGGCTCTTTTCTGTTAATGGTATTAATTGCGAATATTTTAGCCTGGCCACTGGCTTATTTATTTGTAAACGGATGGTTGAACGGTTTTGCCTATCGGATGGAACTAAATATCTGGCCGTTTTTGTTAGCCATGTTGGTTTCGATGTCGATTACTGTTATTACAGTGAGTTTTAGATCGTTGAAGGTTGCAAAAACGAATGCTATAGATGCCTTGAAATATGAATAGAAATAAGTTAAAAGTTGAAGGTTGCCAGTTGAAAGTCTGGGCCTTTAACAAATAAGTTAAAAGTTGAAGGTTACAAGTTGAAAGTCTGTGCCTGTAACTGATAACATGTAACTCACAACACAAAAATGTTCGAACTAAACTTAAAAATGCCCGGTTAAACTTTTGTAAAATAGATCTATAGACTAATTACCATAAATGCCTTTTTATAATCATAGAGTCGCTAACCTTTCTAACCCCTAACCCTATAACCTTTTATAACTCTTATTCACGATCTTGATACCTGATACTAAATACTTGATACTACAATAATGATAGCACTTAAAAACATTGAAAAATACTACTCGAGCAAAGGCATAAAGCATTATGTGCTGCGCCATGTTACCACAACCATCAAACAAGGCGAATTCGTGTCCATTATGGGGCCTTCAGGCGCAGGGAAATCAACGCTGTTAAATATTCTCGGCATGCTGGAAGAACCAACTTATGGTACTTATGATTTTCTGGGGGAAGATGTAACTACCTTGAACGAGCGTAAACGAATCGAACTTTACCGGAACCACATTGGTTTTGTATTTCAGGCTTACCACCTTATTGATGAAATGACTGTTTATGAAAACATTGAAGCACCTTTGCTTTACCAAAAGGTTGGAGGTGCAGAAAGAGCGAGCAGGATAGCAGATTTATTGGATCGGTTTAACATCGTTGCCAAGAAGGACTTGTTTCCAAATCAACTTTCTGGCGGACAACAACAGTTAGTTGGAATTGCCAGGGCGTTAGCTGCACAACCATCAATTATCTTAGCCGATGAACCTACAGGAAATCTCCAGTCTGCCCAGGCCGAAGAAATTATGCAGCTGTTTCAGAAGTTAAACAAGGAAGATGGCATCACCATTATTCAGGTAACGCACTCCGAAAAAAATGCACAATATGGGAGTCGGATTTTGAACATTGCAGATGGTGTAATTAAAGATGATATTGCTGTCACAGCCATTTAAGGGAGCTTAACTTTGTAAATCCGGTAGGGATAGTCTGTTCTATCCTTACCTTTATTATATTTTTCTTGCCGGTTTAACTGCGAACAGCTTAGGTATAAATAGCCATCATCACCAATTCCAAAAGAATCTGGCCAGGTTAACCGCGGGTCAGTTACTAAGGTGTGCAGTTTACCATCGGGACTCACATATTTAATGGAATAATCTGGCGATGAGGTCAAATAAACGTTTCCCTTTTTATCAGCGATCATTCCATGACAAATGCCAGTTTCCGCAACCATTTCTACTGCATTACTGATTTCTTCCTGCTTTAAGCTTGCATCGGCTAAAATGGCAGTTTTAATTCGGTAAAGTTTAGTCTGGTTGATTGCCCTGAAATAAAAATATTCGTTATTGGTAGTTAATGCTATTCCATTCACATTTGAACTGAAGGACTTGCCAGAATCATCAATAACATCCCGGTTATCTAAACGCAATACAAAATTCGGATCAGCGATTGTGGATTTATCCTTTTGAAGAACAATCCTAGACTTTCCAGTTTTCAAATCTAATATTACGATGGCACTTAAGCCAGGGTCTGATAAGTAAGCAAGCTGTTTATCATGATCAATCACCACATCATTTAAAGCACTTTTATCTTTATCTAAATCTTCGAAATGATAAACGTTTACCCCTTTATTGTCTGCTAGGTTGATTTGTAATAATTTGAACTGACCCTCCTTTTTTTGTGCCTGATCGCCCCCGAAAATCGAAGCACCACCGGCAGGCTTCGAATCTAATACCCATAAGAAATTCTTTTCATCGGCATATAAATCCTGTACATTCACAAAATGATTTTTGGTATTAATTGTATCAGCTTTGTTCCATTCCAAATCTGGAAATGGCTTTCTTTGTCCGTTCACTATCTCCGTAAGTCCGTATAGATAAGGTTTACGTTTTGGAAATGAAACAAACAGGCGGTTGCTTTTAGCGGAAACAGTTACACCTATAGGCTGATTGTTGCTGAACGATGCAACCTCAATTAGCTTAGGCTGTTGTGCCATAATATTAAAGGTGAAAAAAGCTGAAACAACCAGAATCAATAAAATGAACTTTTTCATAGCATTTGATGAACACTTAAGTAAATTAACTTCAAATTGGCCATGAATGTTTTAAGGTGATCGCTTTTAAAAAAACGACTATGCAATTTTACTTGGGTTAAATTTATCTTTGTATTATGCAAAAATCTTTTACAGGTCAAATGGGACGGGACATCACTTTCGATTTTCCACCTAAACGAATCATCTCCCTTGTGCCCTCGCAAACGGAATTACTTTTTGATTTGGGTTTGGATAAAGAGATTATTGGATTAACGAAGTTCTGCATTCATCCCATTGAAAAGTTTGCCGAACGTACTAAAGTTGGCGGAACTAAAAAGCTCAATATTGATCTGATAAAAGACTTACAGCCAGATCTAATTATCGGGAATAAAGAAGAAAATACGCAAAGTGATATCGAAGAACTTGCTAAAGATTTCCCCGTTTGGATGAGCGATATTTTTACCTTAGAAGATGCTAAGAAGACGATCTCTCAGATCGGCGAACTTGTAGACCGGGAGCCTGAAGCGGGCTATCTTAACCACCTGATTTCTGCTGGTTTTAACGATTTGAAAACACTGGCTTTGCAAAACAAAATTAATAAAAAAGTTGCTTACCTGATTTGGCGTAAACCCTATATGACCGCCGGGAAAAACACTTTCATTAATGATATTTTGCTCCTCAACGGGATGGTCAATGTTGTTCAGCAAGATCGATATCCGCAAATTACATTGGAAAAACTGAAAACTTTGGATTGTGAACTGATCCTGCTTTCATCAGAGCCTTACCCTTTTGGTTCCAAGCATATTGAAGAAATTCAAAAGGTTATCCCTGATGCGAAAATTATGCTGGTAGATGGTGAAATGTTTAGCTGGTACGGCAGCCGACTGGTTAAAGCAGTACAGTATTTTTTTGAGTTTCAAAAGGAACTTTATTAGTGAATTGCAATAGCGTTTCCATAAATTGTCGCATTAATGAAATTTACCTCGTTTACTTAACATGAAAAAAATACTTGTACTATCGCTATTCGTAGCCGTTTTCTCTGGCTGTGCCTCTTTTAAAGATTCGAATACAGCCAAACGGGCAACTGCTACCGGAACCATTCAAAAGACCGGCATGACAACCTTTCAATATGGTACGCATCTGCTTACCACTGAGAATAAGATTTACGCCTTGAAGAGCGAGGCCATTAACCTGGATCAGTATCTGAACAGAAAGGTAACGGTAAAAGGGAAGAAAGTTAAAGGCTATCCACTAGATGGCGGACCTGAATTCTTAGACGTTACTTTAATTAAATTTTAGAATTGATATTCTTGCTGCTACCGTTGCTTATGCCATTAATCTGGAGCATTAGCACTGAGTTATGCGCAGGAATGTTGGTTAACTAAACCCGATTGACGCTAAAAGCCCCGGTTTTTTCTACCGGGCTTGAAGCAAAAAGCGGGACTGACTTAAACCGATGAGTACTGAAATTGCTTTTCTAATTATTTTGATTAAAATTTTTCTCCCTCTAAATTAATGACTTAGCTTTTTTGATAGAAAATAATAACTAAAATAAGTTGGATACCTTTTGATTATTCAATCTTGTTTCTATCTTTGCAGTCCTTACAACATCCTAACTGCGGATGTGGCGTAATTGGTAGCCGCACCAGACTTAGGATCTGGCGCTTCACGGCGTGGGGGTTCGAGTCCCTTCATCCGCACTATAAATGAAGCCGTTTTGAGTTAATCGAAACGGCTTCATTTTGTTTTAAAAACATTGATTAACAAAATTGATGTGGAATTAGTGAACTTGAAATAAGTCTCAGTTCTCACATCCTAATACTCATATCTGAAAAAAATGGATATTACACAGGAAAAAACCGGCAACTTAAATGCTGTTGTAAAAATCAAAATCGCACCTGCCGATTATAGTGCCAAAGTAGAAAAGGCAATCAAAGACCAGGCTAAAAAAGCACAATTACCCGGTTTCCGTAAAGGAATGGTTCCGCCTGCCCACATTAAAAAAATGTATGGCAAAAGTATTCTGGTAGAAGAAGTAAATAACTTGTTAAACGATACTTTGTCTAATTACATTGCTGAAGAAAAATTAGAAATTTTAGGTCAGCCTTTGCCTCAGTTAGAAAACGAGCGTGAGTTTAAATGGGATAACACAGATGAGTTTGAGTTTGATTATGAGTTAGGTTTAGCACCTGCTTTTGATGTTAATATCTCTTCGAAAGATAAATTTACTGAATATGTAATCAAAGCGGATCAGGAAACATTAGAAAGCCGGATCAAAAATATCCGTCGCAGTTATGGTAAAATGACTAATCCTGAAGTTGCTGCTGAAGGTGATGTATTATATGCTGAATTGGTGCAATTGGGTACTGATGGTACCGTTTTTGAAGGTGGAATTACCAATACTGCTACTTTACGTTTAGATTTAATTAAAGACGAAGCCATTTTGAAAACCTTGGTGGGTGTGAAAAAAGACGACGTGGTAACTGTCAATTTAGTAAAAGCACTTGATGATAACGCTGCGGTTGCAAAAGCTTTAAATATTTCTGAAGAAGATGCCGCTGATTTACAATCTGATTTCCAGTTAACGGTTAAAAATGTGAACCGTTTAGAAGAGTCTGATTTAAACCAGGAGTTTTATAATAAAATTTTCCCGGATGGTTCCGTAACTGATGAAACTGCTTTCAGAGCGAAAATTACAGAAGAAGTTGAGGGCATGTTTAAACAAGATGCAGAGCGTAAATTATCAAACGATATTTATCAAGACCTTTTGAAAAAACATACTTTCGAATTACCAGATGAATTTTTACGTCGCTGGTTAAAAGCAACCAACGAAAAATTAACAGACGAGGAATTGGCTGAAGGTTATGATGATTTCGCTAAAAACCTGAAATGGACTTTAATCGAAAATAAAATCATTAAAGACAATAGCATCGAAATTAAATATGAAGATGTGGTTCAGGCGGCTAAAGCGAAATTAGATGCGCAATTCAGAATGTACAGCCCGGCACCGCTTCCAGAAGACCAATTGGCACAATATGCCGTGCAGTTCTTACAGGAAAAGGAAAATGCAAACCGTACTTTTGAAGAAGTTAAAGCCTTAAAAACTTTCGAGCAAATCAAATCTATCGTTACTTTGGAGCAACAGGATATTGATTACGACAAGTTTGTGGAATTAGATAAAAAGTAGAGCGTCTGGCGGAGAGCGGTAAGCGGTTAAAAATGATTGTTCAATTGCCTATATTTAGCAATGGCTCAATTCAAATTCCAGTCGCTCGAAGTTTGGCAGTTATCTATCGAACTCACAGATAAATTACTTGATATAGCTGACCGATTGTCAGTAGATAAAAAATACAGATTTGCAGAGCAGCTCAATGGGGCTGCTCTTAGCATAATATTGCAGAGGGATCTGGTTCCGTTTCTAATAAGGAATTTGCTCATTATCTGAATATTGCGCATCGTTCAGCATTTGAAAATGCAAACATTTTAGTAGTATTGGAAAGAAGAAAATATATTTCTGACACAGAACTGCTTTATTATCTGGAAGAATTAGATAAATTGGCACGGAAATTAACCAACTTCAGGAAATATTTATTAAAATTATAATCCAGTTTGGCTTCTCGTAATTCAACGCTTTACGCCAAACTCCAAACGCAAGACAAGATTATGAACATAGACCCACAAGAATTCAGAAAATTTGCCGTTAAACATCAGGGGATTGGCGGATTACACGTAGATAAATTTATTGCACAGGCGAATATGAATCCTCAGAGTATGACGCCATATATTATAGAAGAACGTCAGTTGAACGTTGCTCAGATGGACGTATTCTCAAGATTAATGATGGATCGTATTATCTTTTTGGGTGATGCGATTTATGATCAGAATGCAAACATTATCCAGGCGCAGTTATTGTTCTTACAATCGACTGATGCGGATAGAGACATTCAGATTTACATTAACTCGCCGGGTGGTTCTGTGTATGCTGGTCTAGGTATTTATGATACCATGCAGTATATCCAGCCGGATGTAGCTACAATTTGTACTGGTATGGCAGCATCAATGGGTGCTGTATTATTAGTGGCAGGTGCAAAAGGAAAACGTGCAGCGTTACCTCACTCAAGAGTAATGATTCACCAACCATCGGGCGGCGCACAAGGTGTGGCATCTGATATGGAGATCAATTTGAGAGAGATGTTGAAATTGAAAAAAGAATTATACGATATTATTTCAGAGCACTCTGGTCAAACTTACGATTGGGTAGAGAAAGCTTCAGATCGCGATTACTGGATGACTGCCGATGAGGCAAAGGGATTTGGTATGGTTGATGAAGTTTTATCGAGAAACGCGAAAAAAGATGGCGAAACAAAATAAAGAATCTCGTTGTTCATTCTGCCATTCTGGCAAGCATGAAACTTTAATGTTAATTGAAGGCATGGATGCATTTATCTGTGATAAATGCGTTACCCAAGCCAATCAATTGCTTGCGCAGGAGTTGGGTACGAAGAACACGAAAAATATCCAGGATGCAATTTCTTTGCTTAAACCCTTAGAAATTAAACAACACCTGGATCAATACGTAATTGGGCAGGATGATGCGAAGAAAGTTTTATCAGTGGCTGTTTACAACCACTATAAACGTCTGAACCAGAAAGTTGATAAGGATGAGATTGAGATTGAAAAATCAAATATCATGCTGGTTGGCGAAACTGGAACAGGTAAAACACTTTTAGCAAAAACCATTGCCAAGATTTTGCATGTACCTTTCTGTATTTGCGATGCAACCGTTTTAACCGAAGCAGGATATGTAGGTGAGGATGTGGAAAGCATTCTTACCCGTTTATTGCAAGCCGCAGATTATGATGTAGCTGCAGCAGAACGTGGAATCGTTTATATTGATGAGGTGGATAAAGTTGCACGTAAAAGCGACAATCCATCTATCACACGAGATGTGTCCGGTGAAGGTGTACAACAGGCATTACTAAAGATTTTAGAAGGTACGGTTGTGAATGTTCCACCTCAGGGCGGACGTAAACATCCGGACCAGAAAATGATTCCCGTAAACACCAACAACATTTTATTTATCTGCGGTGGAGCGTTTGATGGTATCGAACGTAAAATAGCCAACCGTTTGCGTACGCAGGCTGTAGGTTATAAAGTAAAAAAGGATGAGGCTGTTTTAGATCTTAAAAATCTTTATAAGTATATTACGCCACAAGATTTAAAATCTTTTGGGTTAATTCCGGAATTGATTGGTCGTATCCCGGTTCTGTCTCACTTAAATCCATTAGACAAAGAATCTTTACGTAATATCTTAACTGCACCGAAAAACTCATTGATTAAGCAATATGTTAAGCTTTTTGCTTACGAGGAGGTAGATCTGGTATTTGAGGATGATGTGCTGGATTTTATTGTTGATAAGGCAATGGAATATAAACTGGGGGCCCGTGGGTTGAGGTCGATTTGCGAAGCGATTATGCTGGATGCAATGTTCGATACGCCAACTCAAACGGATGTCAAGGAGCTGCATATCAATCTCGATTATGCGATAGAGAAATTTGAAAAGGCCGACTTTAAAAAGTTGCAAGCCGCTTAAAAAAATCAAATCCTTCCCGAGCATTCGGGAGGGATTTTTTGGTAAATACGCCTGGCGCCAGGCGCTAAACTTATAATTATGAATGAAGAAAAAGACGTTAAGAAACATGAGGGCATTGCAGAGAAATCGAAAAAAGTAAAAGAAGTAGAAAGTCCGGTTAAGTCAGGTCTGAAATCAAAAGACGAAATTGTTAAAAACTGGCTGCCAAGATATACAGGCCGTCCACTGGATCAATTTGGTGATTATATTTTGTTAACGAACTTCAGTAAATATGTGAGCATGTTTTCGGAATGGAATGACAACGCACCGATTATGGGTTTAGATAAGCCCATGCAGAGTGTTACTGCAAATGGCATTACCATTATCAACTTCGGAATGGGAAGTCCGCTGGCAGCAACAATGATGGATTTGTTAACAGCAATTATGCCCAAGGCAGTTTTATTTTTAGGCAAGTGCGGTGGTTTAAAAAAGAAGAACCAATTGGGTGATTTAATTTTACCGATCGCAGCGATTAGGGGAGAGGGAACATCTAATGATTACCTTCCTGCTGAAGTTCCTGCTTTACCTGCGTTTGCCCTGCAAAAGGCAATCTCAACCACTATTCGTGATCATGGTAGAGATTATTGGACGGGAACTTGTTATACCACTAACCGCAGGGTTTGGGAACATGATAAGGAATTCAAAAAGTATCTGAAAACCTTACGGGCGATGGCGGTAGATATGGAAACAGCAACTGTTTTTACCACTGCTTTCGCAAATAAAATTCCTGCAGGTGCTTTACTCCTGGTTTCAGATCAACCCATGATTCCGGAAGGAGTTAAAACGGCAGAAAGTGATAGCAGTGTTACAGAAAAATATGTAGAAACACATTTGCGAATTGGAATTGATTCGTTAAAGCAACTAATCAACAATGGTTTAACCGTAAAACATTTATTGTTTTAATTGACCAGAACCCATATTAAATAAATAATATAAGATCGGAACTGCCGGTCTTTTTTTATGTGTAAAAACTACGTATGCTATCTGTTCATCACAGTCTGGCTTTAGCCGACTGTTCTATAATTATCCTATAAGACTGGTACCACGCGGAAATCACTTAGGCGCTAAACTCAAAATTACTAAGAATTAAATAACTTAAACGTGATCTATTTGGTGAGGCACCAGACTAGTAGGGGTAAGTAGCGAGAAGTAAGATATTTTCAGCGGAAAAAATGGATTTATTTTTTGTCCTATCGGTTGGTGTCTCACCAACAGAAAGCATTTTTGTTTATAATTCACTATATAAGAATAAACAGGTTATAAATTGGCTGGTTGGTGAGACACCAAACCAGTAGGGGTTAGCTTAAAAAAAGGTGTATCGCAATTGCGATTACTTAGGGGAATTCCTCATACCCTTTAGGTAAATAACCATGAAGGATAAGGTCGTCAGATCCATCGATTTTATAGTTGCATCCGTTATGCAACAGTACTACTCTATCTGAAATATCCAGAATTGATCTATAATAATGATCGGTTACAATGAAACCTTTAAATGCCCTCATTTGATTAATATGTTGCTTCACTTCATCTACTAACAATGGCGCTAACTGAGAGAAGGGCTCATCTAAAAGCACAAAGTCAGCGTCACTATAAATAATGATTAGTGCCTCCAGCAGTCTGTTCTCTCCTCCGGAAAAATCCCGGAATTGCTTCTTCAGGTTTTCAGCAATAAAGGGGATTTGAACGACTGCTTCTTTATGGCTGGTGCAAAAAAATTCTATTGCATCTTTTAGTTTTAATTTATTTGGAATAAAATGATGCTGCGTTAAATAAGCTATCTTACCCGATAAATAGCCTTTGGAAAAGATTTCCCCATTAACCTTTAAATGTTTGAAATCAACATTCAGACTTCCAAATATTGCTTTTAATAAAGTGGACTTTCCACTGCCATTTCTGCCTAACAAGCCAACAACTTCACCCATTCTACAATTCAGGTAAACTCCATTTAAAGTTGTTTTTTCATTAAATCGGTGGGTAACACTGTCAATAGATAATTCCTGCATAGAAGACATAAAATAACAATAAAGAATAGGATAACTAAATCATAGATTACAAGATTGAGAAATATTTTTCTAAAGCCTAATCCCATATTCTTGTAAAAGATAGTATGTTTCGTCAGAAAGAATCTTTCTAAGATAACGGAAAATGCCCAGCCAATTGGTTTCATTAATAAGGCCATTGCATAGGCACCAGGCTTTTCTGTTCCATTGATAATGAAAAAAGTGCCGATGAGTAAATTAACCAGAATGTTCCAGAACAAAATAGGTTTATAAACTATTAAAGATTTTTTGAGCAGCTTAATCGACATTCCTAAATATATAGAAAAAACTCAAAGCGCTATCAATCAAATCCTCTAAGATTAAACATATTAAAACATTAGCCGGTTGATGAAGCACCAACCAGTAGGGAAAGCGTAAAGCTATTCATTGCAGTCTGGCTTCAGCCGACTGATTCTTTTTTCATTCTATCGTTGGCCTGCCAAACCAACAGAAAAATCATCCTTTAAGATTAATAGGTGTTGGTTAAGGTACTAAATTTAGGCTGGTTGGTGAGGCATTAACAAATAGGGAAAGCGTAAAACCTATTCATTGCAGTCTGGCTTCAGCCGACTGCTCTTTTTTTTCCATTCTATCGTGGCCCCCTCTCACCAACAGAAAAATCATCCTTTAAGATTAACAGGTGTTGGTTAAGACGCTAAATTTAGGCTGGTTGGTGAGACACCAACCAGTAGTAATAGTATTAGTGGGCACCAGCCAATAAGGAAAGCGTAAAACTATTCATTGCGGTCTGGCTTCAGCCGACTGATCTTTTTTTTATTCTATCGTTGGCCCCATCTCACCAACAGAAAAATCAATCCTTTAAGATTAACAGGTGTTGGTTAAGAGCTAAATTAGACTATTGGTAGACACCAACCAGTAGGAGAAAACAGAAAAGTCTATAACCAAAAACGGATCGACAATTGTCGATCCGTTTTTAATTTAATGAAGGTAACAAGTGTTACCCCAGGTATGATTTTAATATTTTACTTCTTGAGGTATGACGAAGGCGTTGAAGCGCTTTATCCTTAATTTGACGAACACGTTCGCGGGTTAAATTAAATTTCTCGCCTATTTCCTCTAAAGATAGCGGATGGTTTGAACCAAGTCCGAAGAACAATACAATAATTTCTCTTTCTCTTTCTGTTAAAGTAGACAGCGAACGTTTAATTTCTTCAGAAAGCGATTCATTAATTAATGAACTGTCTGTATTTGGCTCATGGTTTTCCAATACATCTAACAATGTATTTTCTTCACCCTGAACAAAAGGAGCATCCATAGAAACATGGCGACCAGAGTTACTTAAGGTATCAGAAATTTTATCTACTGTAGTCTCTAAAATGTCTGCCAATTCTTCCGGAGATGGCTCACGCTCATATTCTTGCTCTAGTTTAGAGAATGCTTTACTAATTTTGCTTAATGAACCAACCTGGTTTAATGGTAAACGAACAATACGACTTTGCTCTGCGATAGCCTGCAAAATAGATTGACGAATCCACCAAACCGCGTATGAAATGAATTTGAAACCTTTAGTCTCATCAAACCGTTTCGCTGCTTTAATTAAACCTAAATTTCCTTCGTTAATTAAATCGCCTAAGGTTAAACCTTGATTTTGATATTGTTTTGCAACGGATACCACGAAACGTAAGTTCGTTTTAGTTAATCGCTCTAATGCAGCCTGATCGCCCTCACGAATCTTTCTTGCTAAAATTACCTCTTCCTCTGCTGTTATTAAATCTACTTTACCAATTTCATGTAAGTATTTATCAAGTGATTGACTTTCACGGTTGGTAATCGACTGCGTTATCTTGAGTTGTCTCATTTATACGTTTTGTGTGCTCTTTAATTATTGAAGTGTGCAAAGTTACGAAATTGTATGGCAATCCGAAAGGATAAAATACTGAAAATGTTGCTGTTTGCACGTGTTTTTTACACTTTTACTTACAACAAAAATCATTCCAATAAAGTTTTTGATTCCATATTTGTTAATTGTGAAATATAGTCGCGTTTCAATATATATTTATTGATATTCAATAAATATATGTTGAATTTAAATAAATGTATTATTTTTTAATACTATTATTGCACTGGAAATTTGACGCTTTATGGATAAGTTATAAATTGATAGCGCAAATAGCTTTATAATTGTCAGTCTCGAACTGGATCATTGAAAACTTATATTAGTGTGTCGGTTTCCTGGATTTATAAGATCAGGGATATAGTGAACTCACAGCAATTAATGACGAATTTATATAAGATTTTAGGCACCCTTGCAATAAACTAAACAGTAAACAAACTAAAATAACAGCAAACAGATGAAAACAAAGTATCAAATTTTAGCGATAAAAACTGCATACGTTATCACGCTCGCATGCGCATTGTTATTTTCTTTTGGTGATGCCGCACGGGGTTTTAAAGATGGTTACAATGCCGCAGGTAATCCGGCTAATAGCAGCTTAACGGAAGGGATTTTATTATTATTAATCTGCTTTTTTACTTTAAGGGTATTGGTGTACCTCTATCGTTTCATCAACTCTGTACAAAATGGAAACGTATTTAACGAAGAAAATGCAACACGACTAACCAGAATGGGGTACTACTGTACAATCATTCCGTTTATGCTATTTGGTTTTAATTTGATAGGTTATTTAAACGAAGTGGGTAATAAAGCTGTTCAAATCAGTGATATCATTGAACACGTTGACTTCGAAATCTGGTTGCTTATTTTTGGTTTAACACTGCTTACTATCGCTTTCGTTTTTAAAAAAGGAATAGCACTTAGGCAAGAAAGTGAACTGACCATTTAACCCTATTTATTAATGCCTATAATTATCAATTTAGATGTCATGTTAGCCCGTAGGAAGATGTCTTTAACCGAACTTAGTGAACGCGTTGGGATCACAATGTCTAATTTGTCGATTTTAAAAAAGGGTAAGGCAAAAGCGGTTCGGTTGGAAACACTCGAATCTATTTGCCGGGTACTGGAATGCCAGCCCGGAGATATATTGGAATTTAGAACAGATTAAGCCAGGTACAAGAACCGAAGTTAATCTCTAAGCCTACGCAAAAAAAAGAGTCCGATCAATCTAATTAACCGGACTCTTGATCAAATACTCAATAAGTTAATCTTGTTTTTGATTCAGAAAGACAAAGTTATGATCGAACATATCTAACTTAATTTTACTTTCTTT
>Ga0265798_10000468_pt1 | contig 67530 bp, 57 predicted proteins | sample P3T30metagenome_FD_192430 | JGI IMG/M metagenome (GOLD analysis project Ga0265798, IMG submission 192430) | Plant litter microbial communities from East Loma Ridge, Irvine, California - P3 T30 | ecosystem: Environmental > Terrestrial > Plant litter > Unclassified | place: USA: California... | reverse complement strand
TCGCCGGTTGTTCATTCCCCGGGGTTTACAAAATCGACATCCAGCAGGGTAATGTCGTCACGCAGGACATGATAGACCAGTTACGCCCCGGAATGACCCGGCGGCAAGTACGGTTTATCATGGGCAACCCGTTGCTGACCGACACCTTCCACGCCGATCGGTGGGATTACCTGTACAGCTTGCAGCCAGGTGGCGGCGAGCGTCAGCAGGAACGTGTCAGCCTGATATTCAACGGCAATGATCAGTTGGTCAGCCTGTCCGGCGACTTCATGCCAGGCGTAAGCCGTGACGAGGCGATTCTCGGCAAAGGCAGCGATACCACCGAGCCGACACAGGCCCAGCCGGAGCAGAAGCCTGAAGAACCCGCCAAACCCGGCTCTCTGCTGGACCAGATCCAGAAGGACGTCGACAGTGTCGAGACAGTCCCGGTTCCGACTCAGGAACCTCTGAATACCGAGTCCCGCTAGGCGAACAACGCTCAGCAAAAAGCCCGGCATGCCGGGCTTTTTTGTGTCTTGCGTTCAGCTCGTGTTCAGCTGGAAGACGTTCTGTTCAAGCGCGCCCTGGCCGCTCGCAACCGCCTGACCTCCATGGGATCAGCCAGCAGCGGTCGATAGATTTCGATTCGCTCACCGGCCTCAATGCAGCGTGCAGACGGATCACTGATCACCTTACCGAAGATACCCACCGTACAATTGGCCAGATCAAGCTCCGGAAACTGCTTGTCGATACCGGAAGCCATCAACGCCTGACGCACGGTTGATGCTGCTGGCACTTCGACGCTGATCAAGGCTTGTCGTTCTACAGCGGCGTAGACCACCTCAATCGGGATCAACGCCTCAGACATGCAGTTGCTTGGCGCGCTGACAGAACGCATCCACCAGCGTGTTGGCCGCCTGGTTGAACAGTGGCCCAAGTGTTGCGCGCACGATAGGGCCCGCGTAATCGAACGACAGATCGAGGCTGATTTTGCAGGCCTTCTCGCCCAGCGGCTTGAATGTCCAGACGCCGTGCAACTGCTCGAAAGGCCCCTCAACCAGGTCCATCACGATCGACTCACCCGGTATGAGCGTGTTGCGCGTCACGAACTTCTGACTGAGCCCTCCTTTTGCAATCTCGAGGCTGGCGCGCATCTGCTCTTCCCTGGCATCAAGCACGGTTGCCGAAGAGCACCACGGGAGGAACTCGGGGTAACGAGCCACGTCGTTGACCAGGTCATAAAGAAACCGGGCCGGATAGGGCAACAGGGCAGAGCGTTGAATATGCGTAGTCATGTGAGCGTCATTTCCAGAGCTGAGCGGCAAACACCACAAGAATGCCGAGCGGCGCCACGTAGCGCATCAAAAAGAACGTCAGGTTGAACAGCAGCGGGCTGCGAATCGACAACTCGTCACGCACCGCCTCACGGCCCATCACCCAACCAGCGAATACTACAAAACATAATCCACCCAGCGGCAACATGATCCGCGAAGTGAAGAAGTCGATGACTCCAAAGAAGTCCAGGCCATTGGTTGCGCCCCATTGGTAGAGGTGAAATGCACCATCATCGTTCACGAAAAACTTGGCCTTTTGCCAGATATTGAACGAGAAAACCGTTCCAAGCCCGACAAACCAGCAGCTGAACGCCAGCCAGAACGTGACCCAGGCACGCCGTACACCAGTGCGTTCCACCAGATACGCGACCATGGGTTCCAGTAGCGAAATCGCCGAACTCCAGGCAGCCACCGCGACCAGTACGAAGAACACTACGCCCATCAACTGACCAAACGCTACGTTGCCGAACGCGAAAGGCAGCGTGACAAACATCAGGCCCGGCCCTTCGCTGGGGTTCAGACCCGCAGCGAACACAATCGGAAACAATGCCAGGCCTGCCAGCAGCGAAACAAAAGTATCGAGCAACGCGATGCCGACCACTGTGGTGCTGATGGAAGCGCCCTTGGTCATGTAAGCGCCGTAGACCATGATCGAGCCGACACCCACACTCAGCGAAAAGAACGCATGCCCCATGGCCGGCAGCAACCCATCGAGCACTTTGTCCGGGTTGAAATCAAACATGAAGTGCACGCCTTCCATGAAGTGGCCGGTCGTCAGGCTGTAGCCCAGCAGAATCAGCATCAACAGGAACAGCATTGGCATCATGATGCGCAGGCTGCGCTCCAGCCCCGCCTCCACACCCTTGCCGATCACCACAGCGGACAACAGCATGAACACCGTGTGCCAGAGTGTCAGGCGCCACGGATCAGCAATGACCGCGCCAAAGTAGCCGCCCACCTGCTCAGCCGTAACGCCCTGAAAATCGCCGCGCCCCATGTCGATGATGTAGTCCAGCGACCAACCACCAACGACGCTATAGAAAGAGAGAATCAGCAACGCCGTGATCATCCCGGCAAAAGCACCCCACGACCAGCGCGCCGAATGACCAGACTCGACTGCCAGCGTCTTCAGCGCGTTGGCCGGGCTCAACCGTGCGCGACGACCGATCAGCGTCTCGGCCATCATCACCGGAATACCGATCAGCGCGATGCAGGCCAGAAACACCAGTACAAACGCACCGCCGCCGTAAGCGCCGACCATGTAGGGGAATTTCCAGATGCTGCCCAGCCCGACTGCGGAACCCGTGGCAGCAAGAATGAACACCCAGCGGCTTGCCCAGCTACCGTGGACCGAAACCTTGTCCGTCGACATTGTTGAAACGCCCACACAAAAAAGAGCGCGCATTGTCCGGGATTCAACCATTGTGCTCAAGCACACGCTTTCCCGTAGCCGACATTGAAGCAACTGCCTATAATGCGGCCCCTATGGCTAAGCTCAAGAAACACCCTACAGGGACCATCGCGCAGAACAAGAAGGCGCGACACGATTACTTCATCGAACACAAGTTCGAGGCCGGTCTGGTCCTGGCTGGCTGGGAAGTAAAAAGTCTGCGTGCCAACAAGGTACAGCTGGTTGACAGTTACGTGCTGCTCAAGGATGGCGAGGCCTGGCTGATGGGCTGCCATATCACGCCCCTCAAGACAGCCAGCACGCACGTCATCGCTGACCCGACACGCACCCGTAAACTGCTGCTGAACCAGCGCGAGCTTGAAAAGCTCATCACGTCTGTCCAGCAGAAAGGCTACGCCTGCGTCGCCCTCTCCATTTACTGGAAGCAGCACTTGATCAAGTGCGAAATTGCTCTGGGTAAAGGCAAGAAGGAATACGACAAGCGCCACACCGAACGCGAACGCGATTCGGATCGTGAGCTGCAGCGCGCCGTTCGGACCAAAGGCAAGGACGACTGAGTTCGCCCTGAGCCCCAATGGACAACGTGCGAGCCAGCTTGCTGGCGAAGGGTGGGGCATGGGCGATACATCTTCAGTGGATGTACTGTCCATGCCGCGGCCAACCTCTAAAGCTTCCGTCAATGCAGATCACATGGTGTTGCGCCGCTCCGCCCGGGCTGTGCGCTGAACCTGTTGGCGCACCTCTTCCAGCACTTCCTGCACGTACGTCAGGTGACGACTGGACACCTCACGCGCCTCTTCGGCACGCCCTTCGATAATCGCCAGGTACAATTCCCGATGCTGCTTGATGAGCATGTCGCGGGTTTCTGCGCGCTGCTTGTACATCCCGCCGATATTGATCACCACATTGCGCTTGAGCAAATCGAACAAACCACGAATGGTGTGCAGCAACACCGCATTGTGGCTGGCTTCGGCAATCGCCAGATGGAAACTGGCATCAGCTGCGCCCTCCTCGGCCCGGCTCACTTCATCGACGCGCGTATAGCAGTCCTGCAACACCTCAAACGCCAGGCGCAGCCGTTCGCGATCCATCTCGGTCGCCCGCATGGCCGCGTAGTAAGCGCAGGACGCCTCCAGCGTATGACGAAACTCCAGCAGGTCGCGCTGTGCATCAGGGCTGCTTTCCAGCAGGTGCAGCAGCGGATCGCTGAACGTCGAGCCTATGTTCTCGACCACATAATTGCCGCCACCCTGACGGCTGATCAGCAGGCCTTTCGCCGTGAGTTTCTGGATCGCTTCACGCAGGGAGGGCCTGGAAACACCGAACTGCTCAGCCAGTGTTCGCTCGGCCGGCAAACGCCCTCCTGACTTGAGGGTGCCTTCAAGAATCATCTTTTCCAGTTGCTCGACGATGTCGTCAGACAAACGGCGCTGACGCACCTGATCAAAGCCCATAATCCTTACTCCACATTCCCGGCCTGTTGTCGGGGCCGCGTATTCTGGCTGATTGCCGTCCGTGACACACCTGCCAGATTCAATACAACACCCCTCACCAGCAGGGCCAGACGAGACGCTTAATACAAATGTCTTGCGCAGCCAAATTGACACACCAAATACAAGGCCACTATTCTAGCCGTCAGACATTGTAAATTGGTATTACCAATTATCCAATGCCAGCGTTTGGCGGTTTACCTCCATCACGCTGCAAGACCTTTCCAGAAAGAAAGGCTTGAGCTGGTGAGCTGTGCGAAACATCGTCAGCATCGACCAGACGCGCACCTCAAGTGACGTCGAATCGAAGCCACGCGCACTGAACATCGGGCCTAACCAAAAACAATTAGGGGCCACCAACATGCAGACTTGGCAACAACTCTATACACCTCTGGGCAGCCTGGGCCTTTCGGCCGCTGCCGCAATGATCCCGATCGTGTTCTTCTTCCTGGCGCTCGCCGTCTTCCGACTCAAAGGCCACATCGCGGGAAGCATCACGCTCGCGCTGTCGATACTGGTGGCGATCTTTGCCTTCCAGATGCCTACGGACATGGCTCTGGCCGCAGCAGGTTATGGTTTCGCATACGGCCTGTGGCCAATTGCGTGGATCATTGTTGCGGCGGTGTTCCTCTACAAACTCACCGTCAAAAGTGGTCAGTTCGAAATCATTCGCAGCTCGGTCATGGCCATCACCGATGACCAGCGCCTGCAGGTTTTGCTGATCGGCTTCTGCTTCGGTGCATTTCTGGAAGGTGCAGCAGGGTTCGGCGCGCCAGTTGCCATTACTGCGGCCCTGCTGGTGGGGCTTGGTCTTAACCCGTTATACGCCGCAGGCCTGTGCCTGATTGCCAACACCGCACCAGTCGCGTTTGGCGCGCTGGGCATTCCGATCATCGTGGCAGGCCAGGTGTCCGGGCTCGACGCGTTCAAGATCGGCGCCATGGCCGGTCGTCAATTGCCATTCCTGTCGATCTTCGTGCCGTTCTGGCTGATGTTCATGATGGACGGCGTGCGGGGTGTCAAAGAGACCTGGCCGGCGGCGTTGATTGCCGGTACCACCTTTGCCATCACCCAGTTCCTGACCTCCAACTTCATTGGCCCGGAACTGCCAGACATCACCTCGGCACTGGTCAGCATCATCTCACTGACCCTGTTCCTGAAAGTCTGGCAGCCAAAACGCGCCTCGGACGCGGTCGCAGTCGGCGGCGGTTCGGCGGCGGTCATGGGCAGCCCAGGCGGCCTCAGCCAGCCACGCGCGGCCACCACTTCGCCTTACAGCATTGGGCAGATCATCAAGGCCTGGTCGCCGTTCCTGATCCTCACCGGCATGGTCACCCTCTGGACGCTCAAACCGTTCAAGGCCATGTTCGCGCCGGGCGGTGCCATGCAAGCGTGGACCTTCAACGTGCCCGTGCCGCATCTGGACCAATTGGTGATGAAGACCGCGCCCATCGTGGCCAAGGTCACGGCCATGCCCGCCGTCTATAAATTCGATTTGATTGCTGCGTCAGGCACCGCGATTCTGTTCTCGGCCATTCTGGCCATGCTGGTGCTGCGCATCACGCCGAAGATTGGTCTTACCACTTTCAAAAAAACCCTTGTCGAGTTGCGCTGGGCGATCGTATCGATCGGCATGGTGTTGGCGTTCGCCTTCGTCATGAACTACTCCGGCATGTCATCCACCCTGGCACTGGTGCTGGCGGGCACAGGCGCAGCGTTCCCGTTCTTCTCGCCATTTCTCGGTTGGCTGGGCGTATTCCTGACCGGCTCGGACACCTCGGCCAACGCGCTGTTCGGCTCATTGCAGGCCACCACCGCCCACCAGGTTGGCGTCAGCGACATCCTGATGGTGGCCGCCAACTCCAGCGGCGGCGTGACCGGCAAGATGATTTCGCCACAATCCATTGCCGTGGCATGCGCGGCCACCGGCCTGGTCGGCAAAGAGTCGGACCTGTTCCGTTTCACGCTCAAGCACAGCCTGTTCTTTGCCACTATCGTGGGTTGTATCACCTACGCCCAGGCCTACTGGTTCACCGGCATGCTGGTGCATTGATCACGCAATGAAGTACACACTGACGTCGGTTCGACCCGTCGGCGTCAGCCATTCATAAGCCGTCCGGCTTGCTGGACGGATAACCGGGCCCACCCGGAGAAACATCTGATGAGTGAGCTTTTTTACAACGCCGTACCTAATGCCACACGTGTCGCACCGCCTCGGCCTGCGCCTCGCCAATACCCCAACCGGAAGCCGAAACGGGTTTACCTGTTTGGCACATGCGTGGTGGACCTGTTTTTTCCAGAAGCCGGTATGGACGCCATTCACTTGCTTGAACGTGAAGGTATTGAGGTGATTTATCCACAAGCACAAAGCTGTTGTGGCCAACCGGCCTATACCTCGGGTTATACCGATCAGGCCCGCGATGTGGCTCGCGCCCAACTGGCATTGTTCGCAGGTGATGACCCTGTCGTGGTGCCGTCCGGTTCCTGTGCGGGTATGTTTCGTGAACATTATCTCGACCTGTTCAAAGACGATCCTCAACTGCTTGAGCAAGTCCGTCATCTGGCGGAACGCACCTACGAGTTGACCGAATTTTTGCTGCACGTCTGCAAAACCCGCCTCAGCGATCAGGGCCGGCCGACCAAAATCGCGTTGCACACCTCGTGCTCGGCGCGCCGCGAAATGAACACTCACCTGCATGCCCGCGAATTGCTGTCGCAGCTGGGAAACGTAGAGCGCGTCGATCACGACCATGAGAGCGAATGCTGCGGTTTTGGCGGGACGTTCAGCGTTCGCATGCCGGACATTTCCGGCGCGATGGTCGCCGACAAGACCCGCGCGCTGAAGGAATCCGGCGCCGACCAGATCCTCACCGCTGATTGCGGCTGCCTGATGAACATCAACGGTTCGCTGGAAAAACAGCGCGAGGCGATACGCGGTCAGCACCTGGCGAGCTTTCTTTGGCAACGCACCGGAGGCCAGCGATGAACATGCAGACCCGTATCCCGGCGGTCGAGCTCCACGAGCCGGACTTCCGCGCACGTGCTCACGACGCGCTGGGCGACCCGCAGTTGCGAGGTAATTTCCGGCGCGCCATGGATTCGCTGATGACCAAGCGTGCCGCGGCCTTCAGCAACCCGGATGAACGAGAAGACCTGCGCTCGTTGGGCAACGCGATTCGCGCCCGCGCCCTGTCCAAACTGCCCGACCTGCTGGAACAACTGGAGCGCAATCTGATCCGCAATGGCGTCAAGGTGCACTGGGCCGAAACGGTCGAAGAAGCCAATGACATCGTGATGTCCATCGTCAACGCTCATGAAGCCAGACAGGTGATCAAGGGCAAGTCGATGGTCAGCGAAGAAATGGAGATGAACGACTTTCTGGGCGAGCGCGGCATCGAGTGCCTGGAAGCGGACATGGGCGAATACATCGTGCAGATGGACCACGAAAAGCCCTCGCACATCATCATGCCCGCCATCCACAAGAACGCAGGACAGGTCGGCAAGCTCTTTCATGAAAAACTGGGCGTGGACTACACCACCGATGTCGACCAGTTGATCCAGATCGGCCGTCGCGTACTGCGTCAGAAATTCTTCGAGGCCGACATCGGCGTCTCGGGCGTCAACTTCGCCGTCGCGGAAACCGGCACGCTGTTGCTGGTGGAAAACGAAGGCAACGGGCGAATGGTCACCAGCGTGCCGCCCGTACACATTGCCGTGACCGGGATCGAAAAAGTCGTCGAGAACCTGCGTGACACCGTGCCGCTGCTGTCTCTGCTGACCCGCTCGGCGCTGGGCATCCCGATCACCACCTACGTCAACATGATTTCCGGGCCGCGCAAGGCGCATGAACTGGATGGCCCGCAAGAAGTGCATCTGGTGCTGCTGGACAACGGGCGCAGCCAGGCATTTGCCGACAGCGAACTGCGCCAGACCCTCAACTGCATTCGTTGCGGCGCGTGCATGAACCATTGCCCGGTGTACACCCGCGTCGGCGGCCATGCCTATGGCGAGGTTTATCCAGGCCCGATCGGCAAAATCATCACACCGCACATGGCAGGTTTGACCAAGGTCCCGGATCACCCGAGCGCGTCCTCTTTGTGCGGCGCCTGCGGCGAAGTCTGCCCGGTAAAGATTCCGATCCCCGCCCTGCTGCGCCGTTTGCGCGAAGAGAACGTCAAAGCACCGGACGCCCCCAACCGCGTCATGCGCGATCAAGGCCGTAAATACTCGCGCAAAGAGCGCTTCATCTGGAATGCCTGGTCGACCCTCAATACGTCGCCTGCGCTGTATCGCGTCTTCGGCTTTTTCGCAACGCGCCTGCGCAGTCTGGTGCCCGGCAATGTCGGCCCCTGGACACAAAACCACAGCGCGCCCAAACCTGCCGCGCGCTCACTGCATGAAATGGCCCGTGAGCATTTGTCTGGCAACTCTGGAGATAAACAATGAGCGCCAAGCACAACATCCTCGCCAAGCTGCGCAACAGCCTGACCGGCACCACACCCGTCGCCAACAATTTCAACGAAGCGCTGGTCACCGAACCGTGGCGCTATTCGGCAGAAAACCGCGTTGCTCACTTGCGCACATTGATGGAAGCCGTGCACACCGAAATCCATTTGTGCAACGAAGCCGACTGGCCACGCCGACTGGGCGAACTGGCACATGACCGTCAGTTGCCAAGCCTGCTGGTCGCGCCCGGCACACCGCAGGGCCGCAGGATCACGGAGCATTGGTCGACCCAGCCCGACCTGCCTGCACTAAAAACCTACGACCGCCCCATCGAAGAGTGGAAAAAAGACCTGTTCGATGACACGCCCGCAAGCTTCACCAGCACCTTGGGTGCCATTGCGGCCACCGGCAGCCTGATCATCTGGCCCACGCGAGACGAACCGCGCCTGATGAGCCTGGTGCCGCCCGTTCATTTCGCCCTGCTCTACGCCAGCCAGATCTACGACAATTTGTACGAGGCGCAATTGAAACAAAACTGGGCAGGCGGCATGCCGACCAACGCGCTGCTGGTGTCCGGCCCGTCGAAAACCGCCGACATTGAACAAGTGCTGGCGTACGGTGCCCACGGCCCGAAAGACCTTATCGTTCTGATCGTGGAGGACGCATGAGTGTGTCTGCGGCATTTCTCGAGCAAGCGCAACGCCTGATCCCCGCCAACCGCCGTTTCGATGACCCGTTATCGACACTGGCCTTTGGTACGGACGCAAGCTTCTATCGGCTGATCCCCAAACTGGTGATCCGTGTCGAGTCCGAAGACGAAGTAATCGCGCTGCTGAGACTGGCGCACGCAGAACGGGTTGCTGTGACCTTTCGCGCAGCAGGCACCAGCCTTTCCGGCCAGGCCATCAGCGACTCGGTCTTGCTGGTGCTGGGCGACAACTGGAACGCTCGCGACATACGCGATCAAGGATCACAAATCCGCCTGCAACCTGGTGTCATCGGCGCCCAGGCCAATGCCTGGCTGGCGCCGTTCGGACGCAAGATCGGCCCGGACCCTGCGTCGATCAACGCCTGCAAAATCGGCGGCATCGTCGCCAACAACGCAAGCGGCATGTGCTGCGGCACAGCGCAGAACACCTACCACACGCTGGCCGGCATCCGCCTGGTGCTGGCCGACGGCACCGCACTGGACACCGAAGACGCCAAGAGCGTCGCAGCGTTTCGCGCAAGCCACGCCGCGCTGCTGGAACAGCTCGGCAGGCTGGGTCACGACACCCGCGCCAACACTGAACTGGCCGCCAGAATTCGCCACAAGTACCGCCTGAAAAACACCACCGGCCTGTCACTCAACGCCTTGGTGGACTTCGATGAGCCGCTGGATATTCTCAGCCATCTGCTCGTCGGTTCCGAGGGCACACTGGGGTTCATCAGCGCAGTCACCTACAACACCGTCGTCGACCATCCACACAAGGCATCGGCGCTGATCGTCTTCCCGGATGTCGAGACCTGCTGCAACGCCGTCACCGTACTGAAGAGCCAGCCGGTCGCTGCGGTCGAATTGCTCGACCGACGCAGCATGCGCTCCGTGCAGGACAAACCCGGCATGCCGGCCTTCGTGCGCGAGCTGTCGCAGAACGCCTGCGCGCTGCTGATCGAAGCCCGTGCCGCATCGCGCGTCCTGCTGGATGAGCAACTGATTCACATCATGAACTCGCTGGCGCCCTTCCCCGTCGAAAAACAGGTCGACTTCACCCACGATCCGCTCGAGAACGCTCGCCTGTGGGCCATCCGCAAAGACACTTTCCCCGCAGTCGGCGCAGTGCGTGAAACCGGCACCACCGTCATCATCGAAGACGTGACCTTCCCGGTTGAACACCTGGCAATGGGCGTGCGGCGCCTGATCAGCCTGTTCGAGCAGCATCATTACGACGAAGCCATCCTGTTCGGCCATGCGCTGGAGGGCAACCTGCATTTTGTCTTCACGCAGGGCTTCAATAATCCGGCAGAAATTGCCCGCTATCAGGCGTTCATGGAAGACGTGGCTGAACTGGTTGCAGTCGAATTTGGCGGCTCACTCAAGGCCGAGCACGGCACGGGGCGCAACATGGCGCCCTTCGTGGAAAAGGAATGGGGCACGGACGCGTACCAGTTGATGTGGCAACTCAAACGTCTGCTCGACCCCAATGGCATTCTCAACCCGGACGTAGTGCTCAGCACCGATCCGCAGATCCACTTGAAGCATCTCAAGCCGTTGCCCGCTGCCGACGAAATCGTCGACAAATGCATCGAGTGCGGCTTTTGCGAACCAGTCTGCCCCTCCAACGGTCTGACCTTGAGCCCTCGACAACGCATCGTTATCTGGCGCGATATTCAGGCCAAAAAACGGGCGGGAGCAGACACCGCAAAGCTCGAGCGCGACTACCACTATCACGGCATCGACACCTGCGCGGCCACAGGGCTGTGCGCTCAGCGCTGCCCGGTCGGCATCAACACGGGTGAGCTGATCAAGAAGCTGCGCAGCCAGGAAACCGGCCATGTGAAAACCGCTGACTGGATTGCCCATAACTTCAAGACCGCACTGCAAGGTACGCGCTTCATGCTGCATGCCGCCAACGGTGGACGCATGCTGCTGGGCGCGCCACGCCTGACGCGATGGTCGGCGGCATTGAGCAAACTGTCTGCCGGACGCGTCCCGCAATGGACGTCTGCGATGCCACAGGCCGAGCAGACTATCCGCTTCGTGGCGCCCGTCGAAGATCAACGCCCCAGGGTGGTGTACCTCGCGGCGTGCGTCTCCAGAGCCATGGGCCCGTCCGCGAAAGACAAGGAACAGACATCGCTGCTGGACAAGACCCGCAACCTGCTGGAAAAAGCCGGCTATCAGGTCGTCTTCCCGGAGGATCAGGACAGCCTGTGCTGCGGCCAGCCATTCGCCTCGAAAGGCTACAACGAGCAGGCTGAAACAAAACGTCAGCAGCTCCTTGCCGCGCTGAGCAAAGCCAGCCGTGGCGGCCTTGATCCGATTTATTGCGACACCAGCCCGTGCACACTGCGCCTGATTCAGGACCTCAAGGATCAGCATCTGGACCTGTATGACCCAGTTCGCTTCATCCGTACGCACCTGCTGGACAAACTGACCTTCACCCCGCAGCAAGAGCCTGTCGCGGTGCACGTTACCTGCAGCACGCAGCACCTTGGCGAAGGCCAGGCACTCATTGAGCTTGCGAGACTGTGCAGCCTCAACGTGGTAGTCCCGGAAGGCATCCATTGCTGCGGCTTCGCGGGCGACAAAGGCTTCACCACGCCAGAGCTGAACGCTCACTCACTGCGCACGCTCAAGAACGCCGTTCAGTATTGCGGCGAGGGTATTTCTACCAGCCGAACCTGCGAAATCGGTCTCTCGCAACATGGCGGCATCGACTACCACGGGCTGGTGTATCTGGTGGACCGTGTCACCCAAGCGAAACGGCACGAACCTGCATGAACTCGGCAGATCGCCCCATTCTGGTGCTTGAAGGCGTCAAAGTGGCTTTTTCCCATTAGAACGAAAATAAATAGAACCCCTGCGTTTCATCACAGTCAATCCTTTCAGTACCCCACAAGAGTGGGGCTTTAACGACCTCGGGCGACGGCTTCAAATACCCGCCATACCGAGTCCACAGGCTATAAGGAGAAACACATGAAGCGTACCGCCCTCTCAGGATTGTTCCTCAGCGCTGCTCTGTTGGCTTCGCCGGTATTTGCTGCGGATGATCTGTGCGATGCCAACATCCAGACCATCAAGGATGCCCAGGTTTCCTCTGGCACCAACCTGAGCCCTGAAAACAAAGCGATGCTGGAAAAAACCGAGAAAGATGCCATGGCCGCCAAAGCCAAGGGTGATGAGAAGACCTGCACAGAGCTCACCACCAAAGCCATCACTGCTATGAAAAACACCGGCTCAGGCAGCGAAGGCACCAAGTAACACCTGATGCCTGATGAGGCCGGCCGTCAAGGCGAGCCTCATCGGCTGCAGCAGATGGGTCGACGTGTCACGCAAACAGGCGTACACTGCGCCCCAGCGATTGCGAAAGCAGTCTCGGGGCCGATTAGGATTCGACGCCGGTGATGAAACTTTAGGTGCATGCCGAGTTGGTAACAGAACTCGTAAATCCACTGTTGCAACTTTCTATAGTTGCCAATGACGAAAACTACGGTGCTCAACTAGCTGCGTAAGCAGCCTAGCCGCACTTCTGGTAGCTTCGGCTCCAGCAATCATCAGGGGATGTCTGTAAACCCAAAATGATTGTCATATAGAACAGAATCGTCGCCTAGTACGTTGTGGACGAAGCGACTAAAACTTACACAACTCGCCCAATGCACCCTGCCCGTCGGGTCGCTGAGGGTTAACTTAATAGACACGGCTACGCATGTAGTACCGACAGCGGAGTACTGGCGGACGGGGGTTCAAATCCCCCCGGCTCCACCAATTCAACATCTAAAGACGTCCACGGACGTCTTTTTTTGTGCCTGGAATGTATGCGTCCGGCAAAGTCATCTACCCAACCCCGAGAGGCCGGGAGATGGTGTGCACTTAAACCTCAACGCGAACCTCGTCCACAAATGGATTCGAGTGCAAGCGCAGAAAAGCATGGCGCTTCAACCCGCACCCATCCCTTTGCCTATAAAAGCAACGGCGCCGGTATCCTCGTCAAATATCAGCGTTGAGATTCTGCACCCCTGCGGCGCTGTCAAAGTGAGTTGGCCGACTGATAGCGCTGCTGCCTGCGCCGCATTCCTCAAAGACCTGTTGCGATTATCCGCATCGATGCCATCTGGCTCGCTACCGAGCCTATGGATATGCGCGCCGGCACTGAAACTGCGCTGGCCAGGGTGGTCGCGGTGTTCGGTGCGGCAAAGCCGCACTGCGCCTATCTATTTGCCAATCACCGTGCGACTCGAATGAAAGTGCTGGTACACGATGGAATGGCGTCTGGTTGGCGGCACGTCGATTGAACCAGGGGAAATTCCACTGGGCAGGCGTTCGCCAAGGCAGTTAAATGCGGTTGGACACAGAGCAACTCAAGGCCCTGGTACTCGGCCTGCCTTGGCAACGTGTTGGCGCTGGCGCTGCCATTACGTTGCTTTAAAAACTGTAATTAATGCCTTGGCTGACTGTAGAGGATGGCGTGCTTTGGTAAAATCTAAGCCATGACTTCCAAGCCTGATCTTGCTCAAATGACTCCCGACCAACTGCGTGCATTCGCTGCACAGTTGCTGTCGCAAGTCGAGACCATGTGTCATACAGTCGAGACCATGAGCAAGACGGTCGAAACGATGGGCAGGAAGATTAACCGCGATCAAACACTGATCGAGAAGCTGACCCACGAGACCGCACAGCTCAAGCGTTTGAAGTTTGCCAAGCGCAGCGAACAAATGAATCCCGAGCAGGCCAGCCTGTTGGATGACTTGATCGACGCCGATATCGCAGCGATTGAGGCCGAGCTTCAGGCATTACAAATAACGCCCATTGCGACCGATAAAAAGCAAAAGCCCAAGCGTACGGCCTTGCCACCAGAGTTTCCGCGCACGTTGATCCATCACGAACCGGACAACACCCAGTGCCCATGCGGCTGCGACCTCAAGCGCATCGGCGAAGATGTCAGCGAGAAGTTGGGCTACGCACCGGGCGTGTTTACCGTCGAGCGCCATATTCGTGGTAAGTGGGTGTGCAATGACTGCGAAACGCTGATCCAGGCGCCTGTACCTGAGCAAGTTATCGACAAGGGCATCCCGACTGCCGGGTTGCTTGCCCACGTCATGATCGCGAAGTTTGCTGATCATCTTCCGCTTTACCGGCAGGAATCGATTTTCGGCCGAGCAGGCTTGGCGATTCCGCGTTCGACATTGGCCCAGTGGGTTGGCATGACAAACGTGCAGTTGCAGCCCTTGGTCGATGCCCTGCGCGACGTGGTGATCGGGCAACAGGTCGTGCACGCGGACGAAACACCGGTCCAAATGCTCGCTCCGGGCTCGAAGAAAACCCACCGTTCTTATGTTTGGGCGTACGCCACCAGCCAGTTCTGCAAAACAGCTGCTGTTGTCTACGACTTCAGCCCCAGCCGCGCTGGTGAGCATGCTCGTAACTTCCTGCACGGTTGGAAAGGCAAGCTGGTCTGCGACGATTTTGGCGGTTACAAGACGAATTTCGAACTCGGCGTGACTGAAATTGGTTGCATGGCTCATGCTCGCCGCAAGTTCTTTGAATTGCACGCCACCAACAAGAGCCAGATCGCAGAGCAGGCCTTGCGCTACATTCAGTTGCTGTACGAAATCGAAAGCGAAGTGCGCGACTTGAAGCCGGATTTACGGTGCCGAATACGGCAAGAAAAAACTGTGCCGGTAATGGATAGGCTGCATGCCTGGATGATCGCCCAGCGTGATCTTGTGCCCGAAGGTTCGGCCATCAGCAGAGCACTCGATTACAGCCTGAAACGCTGGGCAGCGCTGTCGCGCTACCTCAATGACGGCGCCGTCCCCATTGACAACAATTGGGCCGATAACCAGATCCGACCGTGGGCTCTTGGGCGTAAGAACTGGCTATTCGCCGGATCGCTACGCAGTGGAAAACGGTCTGCGGCGATCATGAGCTTGATCCAGTCTGAGCGCCTCAACGGGCATGATCCGTACGCCTATTTGAAGGACGTCCTCAAGCGACTGCCGACGCAGCGGGCGAGTGAAATTGATCAATTGCTGCCGCACAGGTGGCAGCTGGTTTAGACATGAAAGGCGTCAGTCCGGACGCATACGTTTTTAAAACATGAGGTTAGCCTTCATTGAAGAAAATTCTCGTTCGTGAGCTGAAAAGCACAGATACCAAGGCCTTACTATCATTCGAACTGGAGAACAGGGCTTGGTTCGAATCCCATATCGATGCTCGAGAGCCGTCTTTTTACTCAGCGCGGGGGGTGAGCAATCATATTGAAAGCTATTTGTCCGAATATGCCGCAGGAACGTGGCATCCTTTTGTCGTGGAGAGCGCGGACGGCCAGATCATCGGAAGAGCCAACCTTAAAAACATAGATTCAGAAATGCGTACTGGAGAGGTGGGTTATCGCGTCGCTCGACAGGCTGCCGGGCAAGGGGTTGCGACGCTAGCTCTGACGCATTTGATCCAGGTCGCGCGCCTACGTTGGAAACTTGAACAGCTGATTGCCCGTGTGTATTCGGGGAATGTCGGCTCCAGAAAGGTACTCGACCGGTGTGGATTTTTCCCTGATCCACATCCAATTGCCGAGAACGCCGACTGCGAGTATCGGTTTGTGCGGATAATCTAGGATGCTGCGCGTTCCGTCATGGTACTGAGCGCGTTTTGAGCGACGCGATCTGGAAGATGACTTGGTTAGGCGCTTATAGCTCAATTAGCTATGCAAGGCGTGTTCGCCGGACGCTTACTTTTTTTGTGCCTGAAATCCAGTAAACACAAAGGCTTCTGAGGTTTTCTGAGTTCTAGCAGCTTAGTGCCTGCAAATAGCACAGCGGCGATTACCTACACCCCCCGCATCAACCTATCCCCCTCCCCGCCGATAACACAGGTCTGCGCCAATAACCCGACGCCACTAAAAGTGATATCATTTTGATACCTTCCAAGCCAGCCCCAACAGGGGCATTCCCGAGTACCCAATGAAAGACTCCGTCTCCCTCGCTACGCGTATAGGCCTCGGCTTCGCGGCTGTTGTGTCGCTGCTCATATTGATTACTGCAATCGGGATGCAACGGGTGGATTTCATCGACTCGAGCCTGGAAGACGTCAGCAACAATGCTGCGAAGGTGCAGCGTTATGCGATCAATTTTCGGGGCAGTGTGCATAACCGCGCCATCTCTCTGCGCGATGCGGTGCTGGTGGACAACGACCGGGATTTGCAGACGCACCTGGCGGATATCGTCAGCCTTGAGAAGGCGTATGTCGACTCGGCTACGCCGATGGACAAGCTGTATGCAGGGCACCTTGTCAGTGCACAGGAGCAGAAGCTGCTGAGCGATATCAAGAGCATCGAGCAGCAGACACTGGCGTCTACCAAGTCAGTCATTGATCTGCGTCGTAGCGGTGATGTTGCTGGGGCACAGGCGTTGCTTTTGAAGAAGACGTCGGGTGATTACAGTGAATGGCTCAAGCGCATCAACGCGTTGATCGACCATGAGGAGGCCTCGATCAGGGAGCGGCTGGATGCGGTGCAGACTACCGCGAGCCAGTTTCGTGGCTTGATGCTGGTGGCAACGGGTGTGGCTCTGCTGCTGAGTATCATCCTGGCGATCATCATCATTCGTTTCGTCAAATCTACGCTGGGCGCTGAGCCTACTGAGGTTGCACGGGCTATCCAACGGTTGGCGGATGGCGATTTGCAGCAAACCATCACGACCGATTACCCGAACAGTGTGATGGGCATATTGAAAACAGCGCTTGGCCGCCTCGCTGATACCGTGACTCAAGTGCGTATTGCTGCTCAAGAAGTCAACCAGTCGTCGACGCGCTTGCTGGCTACGTCGGCCACCAATAATAAGCAGATCAGCCTGCAGACGCAGGAGGCCGATCAGGTTGCGACCGCTATCAAGCAAATGGCCGCAACCGTCAACGAGGTGTCCGGTTACGCGTCTCAGGCGGCGGGTGCCACCAGCCTTGCGGACACTGAGGTTGAACGCAGTAACCACCTGGTTGCAGATTCTACAAAAGCGATAGAGCAACTGGCGACAACCCTGGCGGAAACCACGAGCACTGTGGAGCAAGTGTCCAAAGACAGCGAGCAGATCGAAAGCGTGATTGAGGTGATCAACTCTATCGCTTCGCAAACCAACCTGTTGGCCCTGAATGCTGCGATCGAAGCCGCACGCGCGGGCGAACACGGCCGAGGCTTTGCGGTTGTGGCCGATGAGGTTCGCTCGCTGGCCAATCGCACGCAGCTCTCGACCCAGGAAATTCGCGACATGATCAGCGGGCTGCAGAGCGGCACCGAAACCGCTGCGCACAGCATGCGCAACAGCTGTGAACTGGCGGGCCGCACCGTAACGCAAACGCGTCACGCCCAGAGCGCACTGCTGGAGATCAGCCAGCAGGTTGGCGCGATCAACAAGATGAATGCACAGATCGCAAGCGCTTCACTCCAGCAGAGTGATGTGGCCGAAGAGGTCGCGCAGAACATCAGCCGTATCCACAGCTCCACCGTTCACTCCGCAACTGGCTCGGCGGAAGTGGCCACGGCCAGCAAAGAGTTGGCGCAGTTGGCCGAGCGGTTGACCGAAAAAGTTGCTTTTTTCAAAGTGGGGTAGACACCAGACAAGCGTTCAGGACGGGGAAGCAGGCTGCTGCTTCCCCGATTCAAGGAGCTTGCGCCCTCTTGAGGTCAGCCTTTAATGAAGCATCAAGTATATTTCCTGCCTGCTTGAATAAGCTGCCCGCTGATGACTTGACGCAAACCCTCGCCCAGCCACCTCCAAAACGCCCAAAAAAACACCTTACCCACCAAACCGGGATACCATCACACTCTCAAAGGCCAGCCCAACCCAGGTACCCCTCTCCCATGCCTCAAGAAAAAATCGATCAACTACGTCTCCAAAAACCCGTCCGCGACGAGATGAATGACTTGCTGCGTGCGCTGAATGCGGCCAGCACGCGTGAGGGTCTGGAGGCTGAGCGGGCGGTTCAGATTGAGGTGATTCAGGGGCTGGAAAGCACACGCAAGTTGCGGGCGGCCGATGCTGAGGCGCTGTACATCATTTTTGATGATGCGGTTGAGGAACGGTTGGCGAATCTGCCGTAACGCTATCCATTGGTTGAACGATGAGGTGCTGCCGAATGCGGTTTTCGGCAGCTTGCACGGGCTTTCCTCAGCGTTTATTTGACCAGCTCAGCCTTCTTCACAAAGATCAGCATCTCGTCTTCAGAGGGCCCGGCGATTCTGTCGTTGTTGGGCTCGTTCGCTACGGTCACTTTCACGGTTTTGCCGACCATTTCAGGCCGCAAGGTGGCTTCGCCTTCGTCTTCGGCGACAAACCACGCGTCGCATTGGCCATCGCACCAGGCGGTGAATCGGCGACCGTCGTTGAGCAGGACGGTGATGGTGTAGTCGTCTGTTCCGTTACCGGCAATCAGCGCGCCCTGGAAGGTCTCGGGTTTTGCGAGTGCGAAGGTGCAGTAGCCTGGAACATTGGCGTCACCGGCTAACAGTTCGCAGCCGCGCTCGACTTCGCTGTTGATCATTTCGCAGCTGTTGGCGGCGTTGCAAGGCGGTCGGGTGGCGGGCGATACGTTGAGGCACTGTTTGACGAGTACGGCCGAGCGTTTGTCACCGATGGCTTGCGCGCAGGACTGGTCGGCGGCGTTCGCCTGAAAGGCTGCCAGCAAGCAGACCAGGCACGACAACAACAGGCTTTTTGTTTTCATGATTTTCCAGACGGCACGTTGATTTGCGATTGGCCTGCATCAGTTCAGACCGGAGCTGATGCAGTATCGCAGAGGTCGACCGCTTTCACACTGCCAGACCCGGGCTGCCTGGCCCTCTCTCTCGTTCAGGCGCTTGTCCGCTGGCTGAACCACTCAAGGGTCAACCAGACGACGCTCGAAAGACCTGATCGCGTGTGCTCAGTACCGTATGGCGAATCATGGGGCGATTTCTGGAAGACGACGGTGCTCTTTCACACGGCGGGTGGTTTGACCGCCGCGAGCATTTTCAACAACTCACCATGAGAACCGTTGGCTTCGGCAAACCTGAATGGCTTGGCGCGCTCGACAATGAGTTCTTGTGGGGTTGGGGTGCTTCCAAGGAGCTCGAATATTTCGTTCAGGAACTCATCAAGAGGCATGGCGTGGTCGTTGTTCTCCATACGAAGCAAGTCGGTGCGCACGCCAGGCGGTGCCAGTTCGATCACCTCGATCGGGGAGTCGGCCAGTTGCACGCGCAGGCTTTGGGTGAATGAATGGACGGCCGCTTTGGTTGCACTGTAGGTGGCAGTCGCGGGAAGCGGAACGAAGCCCAAACCCGAACTCACGTTCATGATGGTTGCACTGGGTTGCTTGAGCAATTGCGGCAGAAATGCATAGACCATGCGGAGGGTGCCGAGCAGGTTCGTGGTGACGAGGTTTTCGGCGATGCTCAGGCTTTCAGGGTCAGTCAGGTCTTCCCACTGCATGATGCCTGCGTTGTTTATCAGGACATTAAGGTCCGGATGGCTGGCCGCAAGCGCTTCGCTGCTGCGCTGGATGGAAAGCGGATCGGCGACGTCCAGCAGGATGGATTCCATGCCTGGATGCTCGGACACTATTTTGTCCAGTAAGGCCTGACGACGCCCGGCGATGATAACGGTGTTGCCCGCGCTGTGGAGCCGAAGCGCCAGACCCAGGCCGATCCCCGAGGTGCTGCCCGTGACCAGAATCGTGTTACCAGTGCTGTTCATAGTAAACTCCAGTGATATTACGCAAGCGGACAACTGTCCACTTGGAAAAATCTACCGGACAGTTGTCCGCTTTGCAATCTGGCGAAGGAAAAACTTTATTCATGAATGACGAATTGGCGATGCGTTCTGACGCCAAGAAGAACCGGGAGCGTATTCTGAAAGTCGCGGTGGCAGAGCTGACCCTCGACCCTGCGGTTGCGCTGAGTGCAATTGCGAAGAAAGCCGGTGTTGGCCAAGGCACGTTTTATCGCCACTTCGCCAACCGGGAGGACCTGGTATTCGAGGTCTACCAGTTCGAGATGCTGCAAGTGGCTTCGTTGGCAGAAGAGCTGCTTGCGACCAGGCCGCCCAAGGAAGCGCTGCGGGAGTGGATGAACTGCCTCGCTGAATATGCCATGACCAAGGCGGGGCTCGCGACGGCGATACGACAAGCCGCTGCTACGCGAGAGTTCCCCGGCAAGTCTGGCTATGCACCCATTCAGGGAGCAGTCGAATCACTTCTGAAGGCGAATGATGAGGCCGGTACGATTCGTAGCGGGGTGACCAAAGACGACTTCTTTCTTTCCATCGCTGGAATATGGCAGATCGACTCCAAAAGCGACTGGCGTCCACGCCTCGCCAGATTAATGGACCTCGTGATCGACGGCCTGAGTGCTGGCAGCCGCCAGAGTCTGCAGCAGAAAGATACGTAGCATGCGCAGATCAGTCGTCGGTCATTGCGCCTTGTTTGAAGCGCAATGATGGGTAGCCGATGCTGGCTGCTTCTGTGCCGGTAGTGCTTTACGTCGAACGGGTTTTCCCATTCGACGCCCGCTACACAACACTCACCGCCCTCTCCTGCTGCGCCCGATCCACCTGCGCAAACCGCACATTGTTACGCCCCAGCCCCTTGGCCTCGTATAACGCGGCATCTGCTCTGGCAAGCAGGCTGGCGGGTGTGTCGTCTTCGGTCGGGACCAGGCAGCACACGCCGATGCTGATGCGCAGCGGGATGTTTGTTTCGCCGTATCTTGCCGGTGTTTCGGCCAGAGAGGTGCGGAGTTCGTCGAGGACAGTCAGGGCGCCGTCGGGGCTGGTGCTTGGCAAAAGCAGGAGAAATTCCTCGCCGCCGTAGCGACCGATGCAGTCGGACTGGCGAAGCCGCTGGGTTAGGTGCCTGACGCAGTGGCAAAGCACATCGTCGCCAGCAAGGTGGCCGTGCACGTCGTTGATCTGTTTGAAGTGGTCGATGTCGATCATGGCCACAGCGATGCTGGCCCCGTCTCGGCGCGAGCGTTTCAGTTCTTTGGAAAACTGTTCGAGGATCGCGCGCCGGTTGAGAATGCCGGTCAGCACATCACGCAGAGCCAGGTGCTGAAGCATTGCTTCGCTGCGCTCTTTGGACAGCAGCACCAGGCCGAGTGAGATCATCATGGCGGTGAACGTGCCGATGGCGACCGATATGGTCTGTTTGAGGTTGCTGACGTCGTAGCGCATCTCCGCAGCGCCGCCGCCGAGCACGGCAACCACGCGCATGCCCAGGCCGATAAGACTGATTGCAGCGCCGATGATCAACAGCATGCGTGCGCGGCCCAGCGCAGGGATATGCCGACGGGTCCAGTAGATGATCAATGCGCACTGCACCATCAATACCGTGGCCGACGCGAGCATTCTTGGCTCCAGCGTATTGATCAGGCTGGTCATCAATATCAGCATCAATGCAGAAGGCGCAAATACCTTCACCCACGGCACCGGCAACTCGATAATCCGGAACAGGCTGGCCCCATAAAACGCCAGCGCCACGGACAACAAGGTATTGGCAGCCCCGTAGGTGAACCACAATGGCGCATGACCGTAGAACGTATAACCCACATAAGCCAGCGCATGCGCCAGCAGACCAACGCCGATAGTGAGCAGCCCGTCACGTTGATTGAACTGGCCGACCAGAATCAAACAAAACGCCATGATGGTCGCCACTAAAGCGACACAGGCAAAAAGCGTAGGAGTATGTGCCGTCATGAAGTTTCACCCGCTACTGGAAGAGCAGTTCCGAGTTTACGTGAGTCGATCACGGCTGAGTTGTAGTTTTACACGGCGGATGCAGTTTTGATGTTTGTTTCATCTTCCCTGTTTAGAGCTTTTATTCCTGTCAGAGGCAAATGAAAGGCCGAAGGATTGTTGAAGCCGAAAGCGCCGTGCTTTTTGCGAATGCAGCGCAGAGCCCCGAGACAGAGCGCTCATGCATGCTTCAAGCCCAGACTGCGCCAGCCCGATTCAGGCCTTGATGCTGAGCCGCACCTGAGACGATAGAGACCTCATGTCAGGCCCACGAACAATAGGCTGTCTACAGTGGCCCCATTGTTTATATAAGTACGCCCGCTTGACGTCAATTTATTAGCTTCAACGCTGCCACGTAAACTCAACGCAATCCATTCTTATAGATGGCGTGCTCCTGAAGTTGCAATCTGGCTGCAAACAAGTCTCCATCCTGAACAACTCTTCATTCAGTGAATAGACAGGTTTTGTCTTTGAAGCACCCTTGTCGAATGGCTAGGCTTCAAGCCGAATGGCCTTGATGCTTGCAGCGCGACGGCAAGAGTGAACGTCCCGGCCACATCGTATTCACGCAAACGGAGAGTGAACATGAAAACCTCAACCCGTATCTGGGTATTGAGCGCAGCATGCCTGTCTTGTGCGTCGGCGTATGCCACTCAACATCCATTTGGCACGCACTTCTCTGCCCTCACTGTTGCAGCGTCATCAGGATTCACCCAACTGGCCGGAAACGGTGGTGCTGGCGGAAGTGGTGGGGCCGGTGGCAGTAATGGCGGCCAGGGTGGTGCTGGCGGCAATGGCGGCAATGGCGATACGCCGGGCAAAGGGGGTGCTGGAGGCGCAGGCGGTTCGTCGGGTACGAATGCTGCGCCGGGTGCTGACGGAAGCCCCGGTAAAGACGGTTCGATCAGCCACCGCAGATCATCGGAGCCATCCGTCAGGAAATGACAGCCCAAAAACCTTCAGGCAAACAAACTCCCACACATGGCGAGCGCTCTGCTTAAAATGTGGGCTTATTGCATGGAGGCTGTCATGAAACACACGGTAATGTTGTTGATTTTGACGTTGGCGTCCGGTTGTGCCGCCTATAGCCAGCGAGGCACAGGGGAAGGTGGTACCGAAAAAGGCAGCAAAGGCTACAACGTAAGATGTGACGCAACGCCGCCAAACCAGCCTGGCTGTTATCAGCCTCCGCCCTCCTGGTCCTGGTGGCCGTCTGACAAGATCAAGTTTCAGATCGAGTCAAAATGACAGGACCGCACCGGCGCTGACACTCCCAACCTGCCCTGCTGCGCTGCCACACTCAAGTGACAGCGCAGTTTTCAAAGGGACTTTTACTTCTTGACGGTCTCCTCAAGCGTGAATCGGCCCAGTGGATTCTGGCCGAAGTGCTCGATGTTCTTGCGCGACACACTGATGTACGGGCTGTAGTAAAGGTCGATCCAGTTGACGTCCGCTTTGGCCATTTTCTGCAGGTCGATGTACATCTGCTCGCGCTTTTTCGGGTCCATTTCTACGCGTGCGGCAGCGACCAGGTCCTTGACCTTGTCGTTCTTGTAACGGGTCATGTAGTTGTTGTTGGTGTCGTGACCCAACACGAATGTGGTCTTCTGGTCCGGGTCGAGGATGTCGTTGGTCCAGTACATCACGGAGATGTCGTAGTCGCCGTCGATCAGCATTTGCCAGCTCTGGCTGGGGTCGACTTTTTGCAGTGTGGTGGTCACGCCGACCTTCGCCAGTTGCTGTTGCAGCATGACGGCGATCTGTTCGTCGACCTCATTGCCTGCATTGACCACGTAGTTGAGTTTCAGGTCTGAAGCGCCCGCATCGGCCAGCATTTTTTTGGCTTTGACCGGGTCGTAGGGGCGTTGCAGGTTGTCTGCATAGTGGTAGAGCGCGCCCTTGGGAATATAGGAATACGCAACGGTGCCCAACCCGAAGGTGGCCGCTTCAACCAGCGATTTCTTGTCGATGGCCATGTCCAGTGCCTCACGCACTTGCGGTTTGGCCAATGCGCCGTGCTCGTGGTTCAGCAGCAGGTGATCTTCACGCGTGGACGGGTCGAGGTGGACGACCAGATTGGGGTCTTTCTTCAGGTTTTCGACGCGCGAGAACGGTACAAAGATCGCCGCGTCCAGCTCGCCTTTCTGGACCTGGAGCATGCGCACATTGTCATCCGGCACGGAGATCCACTGAACGCCGTCCAGGCTGACTTTCGAGGCTTCCCAGAAATCCGGGTTTTTCTCCAGAATCACTCGGTCACCGCGACGCCACTCCTTGACGGTGAAGGCGCCCGACCCGACCGGCTTTTCACCGTAGGCTTCGGCACCGAGGCTTTTCATGGCCTTTTCGGACAGAATCGACACGTTTGGCAGCGCCAATTGCGACAGGAATGAGGCAGACGGATTTTTCAGGGTGACCACCAGCGTGCGCGGATCCGGCGCGGTGGCCTTGTCGATGATCTTGTAGGAATCGCTCCACAACGAGCCCTTGTCATCGCGAATACGCAGCAGGCTGAACACCGCATCGCTGGCGGTCAGGTCGGAGCCATCAGAAAACTTGGCAGAGCGAATCTTGAAGGTGTACGTCAGGCCGTCTGGCGAGATGGTCCAGCTCTCGGCCAGCCCCGGCAGCAGTTTGGTGCCTTTGTCATCGACGCGGATCAGCACGTCGTAAACGTTCGAGAATACCCAGTTATCGACGTTCTGCGCGCTCTTGATCGGGTCGAAGGTGGTGCCGTCCTCACGGCGACCGATGGTCAGCACGCCAGCAGCTTCCGCCACGCCCGCGGCCAGAGAACAGGCCGCCAGCATGGCGACGGTCAGCAACTTCATAGGTCGAGCATTCATATTCACGAACTCCGGTGTGGGGAGGGGCATCAAGGTGTGGTTGGATCAGAAAACAGGTTCTTCAAGCACGCAGTCATAACGCTGGGCACCGACGTAACGCGTCGGCGGCGGACTGCTTGAACACAAGGGCTGGGCAAAACGGCAGCGTGGATGAAACGCGCAGCCCGACGGCAAGTGCAAAGGGCTCGGCGGCTCACCCTGCAAGGGTTCGCCGGGCAGCGGACGGTCCGGATCGATTTCCGGTATCGCCTGAATCAACGCGGCGGTGTAAGGGTGACGTGGTCGGAGAAAAATGTCCTCGACCGGCCCCTCTTCAACGATTTTGCCGAGGTACATGACCGCGACACGATCACAGAGCCGACGCACAATGGCCAGGTCATGGGCGATGAACAGAATCGCCAGGTTCATGCGCTCGCGCAGTTCCAGCAGCAGGTTGATGATTTGCCCTTGAATTGACACATCCAGCGCGGCAACGCATTCGTCTGCAATGATCAGTCGCGGTTCGATGGCCAGCGCCCGGGCGATGCCGACACGCTGACATTGACCGCCGCTCAGGGCGCCAGGCTTGCGCTCGGCGAACTCTGGACGCAGCCCGACCATGTCCAGCAATTCAAGCACACGGGCAGGAATGTCCTGTGTGGCGACCTTGCGCTGCACCTTCAGGACTTCGGCAAGGGTAGCGCCCACCGTCATGCGCGGGTTGAGCGAACAGAACGGGTCCTGAAAGACCATCGCCGTCTCACTGCGCAGATGTTGCAGGTTGATGCTGCTGCCTTGTGCAACGTCGACATCGTCGAACACGATCTGCCCGGAAGTCAGGTCGTTCAGCCGCAGAATCGCGCGGCCCAGCGTGCTTTTACCGCTGCCTGACTCCCCCACCAGCCCCAGCGTCTCTCCCGCGGACAGCGTCAGAGAAACCCCGTTTACGGCCTGCACCCACTGCTTTTGCAGACCGAACAGGCCGGTGCCCGGCGCCGGAAAGCGCACGACCAGGTCATTGACACTCAGCAACACCGGGCCGCTCATGACGCCACGCTCTGGATGACCGACAACGGGTGATGACAGGCCACCGCGTGAGCAGTGCCGATTGATTTCATGACGGGCAATACCTCAGCGCAACCTTGGCCCGCATGCGTGCAACGTGACTGAAACCGACAGCCGTTGGGCAGCGCATTCAGCAACGGTGGCTGGCCGGGGATCGTGCGTAACAGCGATTTGCCCGCGCTGCTTGCCGGCTGACAGTCGATCAGGCCACGGGTGTAGGGATGTTGTGCATGGGCCAGCACGTCGCGCTTGCTGCCGTGCTCGCACAAACGCCCGGCGTACATCACCGCGATGGAGTCACAGGTTTGCGCAACCACGCCGAGGTCGTGAGTGATCATGATCAGGGACAGGCCATGACGATCACGCAGATCCAGCAACAGTCGCAGGATCTGCGCCTGCACCGTGACGTCCAGTGCGGTGGTCGGCTCGTCGGCAATCAGCACTTGTGGCCCGCAACCCAGCGCCACGGCAATCATTGCGCGTTGACGCATGCCGCCGGAAAACTCGTGGGGATAGTTATCCACACGCGACGCTGGATCGGGTATGCCGACCTGTCGCAACAGATCAATCGATAGCGCCCGCGCTTCGCGCTTCGAGGCGCCCTGATGCAGACGAAACCCTTCGCCGATCTGCTCGCCGATACGCATCAACGGGTCAAGGTGGCTGCTGGGGTTTTGAAAGATCATCCCGATACGGCGTCCACGCATGGCGCGCATGGCATTGCTGTCGAGCTTGAGCAGATCGACGTCATCCAGCAGCACGGACCCGCCTTGTACTTTCAAGTCTGGCGATGGCATGAGGCGCATCAGGGCACGGCAAGCCATGGTCTTGCCCGAACCACTTTCACCGACCAACCCGAGAATCTCGCCCTGGCGCAGCTCAAACGACAGCCGATCCACCAGTGTGACTTCATGACCACGGTTGTTGGCGATCACGCTCATTTCAGAGACTTTCAACACAGGCGCACTCATCGCCGTTCTCCCATTTTTTCAGCCACTCCGTCAGCCAGCAGGCTGAACCCCATGGCCAGGGTGACAATGGCAAGGCCCGGAAACATGCAGATCCACCACGCTGAAGTCAGGAAGGCCTGACCTTCAGCAACCATCGTGCCCCACTCCGCCATAGGTGGTTGCACGCCCAGCCCCAGGTAGCTGATCGAGGCACCGTTGAGCAGCACCAGTACCGCGTCGGACATGGAGAACACCACAGAGCCAAACATCGCGTTGGGCAACAGGTGCCGAAACAGAATACGCAGATGACCAAACCCCAGACTCTTGGCGGCCAGGGCAAACTCGCTCTCCTTGAGGACCAGAATCTGCGAGCGGATCAAGCGCGCGTAGGACACCCAGCCCACCAGCGCCATGGCGATGTAAAAGCTGGTCAGCCCCGGCCCGAGAATGGCGATGATCGCCAGCATCAGGACCAGAAACGGAAACGCCAGAACGATGTCGATCACGCGCATGCACACATTGTCGAAACGGCCACCGATGTAACCCGACAACGCCCCGATAAAGGTGCCGATGATGAACGGGAAGACCACGCCCAGCACGCAGATCTGCAAGTCGACGCGCGCCGCCCAGATAACGCGGGACAAGATGTCACGGCCAAAATTGTCAGTACCGAACGGGTGCGCCAGATGCGGCGCCATCAAGCGCATGTCGGTGTTCTGATAGATCGGGTCGTAAGGAGCCAGCCAGGGTGCGAAGACCGCCAGGACCAGCCACATGCCCAGCAGCGAACCGCCCAGCAGCATGGCCAGGCGCCCGTTGCGCAAGCGCAGACGCAGGCGTGAACGCACGGGAGACAGGCTGTGGACGGCGGTCATTTGATTTTCACCCGTGGATCGATCGCGACCGTCGCGACGTCTGCGATAAAGTTGACCAGCACTGTGGCGCAGGCCAACACCATGGCCACGCCCTGCACCACCATGTAGTCACGGCTGAAAATTCCGCGTACCAGCAGTTGCCCGATACCGGGGATCGCGAACAGACTTTCGATTACCACCGTGCCGCTGATCAGCCAACCAATGTTCACCGCCAGCAAATTGATCGAGGGCACCAGAGAGTTGGGCAGCACATGCCGGCGAAACAGCGCGCCTTCGCTGACACCCCGGGCGCGAGCCGCGGTCACGTGATCGGCCTGCAGCTCCATGAGCATGCTGGCGCGCAGGCTTCGAATCAGTACCGCAGACAGCGCCAGCGCGATGGTCAGGCACGGCAGCACCATATGGTGAATCTTGTCCAGCCAGCCATCGCCGTAACCCGACACTGGAAACCAGCCCAGCTGGACGCTGAACAGCAGGATCAGCATGATCCCGAGCCAGAATGCTGGCATGCCCAGCCCGCTGGTGGTGAACACGCGGATCAGGTTATCGGCCCAACTGCCTTTGTTGCGCGCGGCGATGGTTGCCAGCGGCACGGCAATCAGCAACGCCAGCAAAACGCTGCCGAGCACCAGAAACAGCGTGGGCTCGATACGGGTGCTGATCAGCTTGAGTACGTCGATCTTGTACAGCAGCGACTTGCCCATATCGCCCTGCATCAGGTTCTTCATGAAGTAGACGTATTGCATCCACATCGGTTGATCGAGGCCGTACTGGGCGCGGATGTTGGCCAGGGCTTCAGGCGTGCTGCGCGCACCGAGCAGAATGCGGGCAGGATCACCCGGGATCGAGCGCACCAGAAGGAATGTCACCAGACTGATGCCGAACAACACAGGGAGAAGCTGCAGAGGACGCTGGAGAACGAATCGAAAACGCCCCAGATTCATCGTGCGCCCCGGTGCGGCTGCAGGAAATTCAGCAGCGCAGAAAAGTACGCAGCCGGTTCTTCATAAAACGGCATGTGGCTGCTGTTGGGAAACACGTGCAGTTCGGCACTCTTCAATGCGTTTTTCATGCGCATGGCACAGGCTGGCGTCAACTCGTCGTGCTGTCCGGTGGTAATCAGTACAGGCATTTCAAAGGCGCCCATTTCAGCCAGACGATTCCAGTCTTTCAGGTTACCGGTGTACAGAAACTCGTTCGGACCTTGCATGGTCATGTACGGTCCCATGTTCCAGTCATTCAAGGAGCGCTGAACCGGCGCAGGCCATTCGTCCAGACGACAGACATGACGATAGTTGAGCAATGTGATGGCCGCCTGATAAGCAGGGTGATCAAGCGTGCCGCACGCCTCGTGACGTTGCATCATGGCGACCGTTTCGCTGCCCAGCGCCCCGCGCAAGCGGTTCAGTTCCAGCGCCAGATGAGGCATGTCCCCGACTGTGTTTTCCAGGATAAGGGTCTTGATCACTTCCGGATGGTAGATAGCGTATTCGATTGCCAGCCAGCCGCCCCACGAATGCCCAAGCAGATGCACGCGTTGCAGGTTCAAGGTCTGGCGTACGGTTTCGACTTCACGCACATAACGGCTGATGTCCCACAAGGCCGGATCGGTGGGACGTGACGAGGCGCCGGTGCCGAGCTGATCGAACGCGACAACCCGCAGCCCCTCGTTTTTGAGCCAACTGTGAGCATCGCGCAAATAATCGCAAGGCAGGCCCGGACCGCCATTGAGAAGCAACAATACGTCGTCCCCGGCACCAAAACTGTAGGCGACCACTTCGTGGCCATCCACTTCGATTACATAACGCTCATCCGGATCAATTTCACGCCACATCACACATCCCCTGTCCGGTGCCCGGCTCATGGCAATCACCCTACCGTGCAGTGCCAGGCCAGACATCTAGCATTTCTTATAGGTTTTGGGCAGCGTGCCGGGTACGAGCCTACGCGATGGCACTATCCTTGCTGCACATCATGACTATAGTGGTCTACGCTGTTTCGACTGACAAAGGAGGTCATGCGATGCAAGTGAGATTGTCGGATTACAATACACGTCTACAGTCCGCGGCCACGCTGGATCAGCAAATGGACTGCGCACTGCTGCTGGCTACGGGGCTGGGCTTCGATGCGGTGGTTTACGATTACAGCCCGGTGCCGGTGTCCCATGATGGTGCACTGATCACCCCTACGCTGCTGACATTGCGCAATACGCCTGCCGATTGGCACACACTCTGGTGCCGCCAGGGGTATTACCAGATCGATCCGGTTCAGCAACTGGCGGTCAACAGCGTTTCGCCGTTCGTATGGTCTTATCAGCCTAAAGCGCAAACCGTGCTGCAAACCGTGATCAAGGATTTCCACAAGCCTGTGGTGCGCTATCTGCAGGATTCGCACATGACCTGTGGGTTGACGGTTCCCATTCATATGCCGAAGGGTGGATTTGCAACACTTACAGGCCTGCGCCTGGACAACAGCGACACAGCCCTGGAAGACGCACGGCAGGGCCTTGCCGATTTCGGTCTGTTGGCGCATGCGTTCCAGGAGGTCGCTTACCCCCTGTTCGACCAGAATGTGCGGTCCTGCTCGACCATCAAGCTCACTCGTCGTGAGCGTGAATGCCTCTGCTGGTCCGCCGAAGGCCTGACCGCCAAGGAAATCGCTCATCAGCTCAATCGCTCGGTTGCGACCGTGACCCTGCATCTCAATTCGGCCATGCAAAAGCTCGGCGCGAAGAATCGCGTACAAGCTGTCGTGCGTGCCGTGCATTACCGTCTGCTCGACAACTAGAGAAGTCGGCACCTGAGCTTGCCCGCAAAACCTATCTATTACCCCAGTTATGAAACGCAAAACGCCGCGCTAAGGTATCCCGACATTTCAACGGAGGGACCTACGACATGGCCTACATCAATACTCAGGAGGGCTTCGCGCCCTTCGATCAATACCAGACCTGGTATCGCATCACGGGCGACCTGAAAGGTCCGCTCACGCCTTTGGTCATACTGCACGGCGGTCCCGGCTGTACCCACGACTACGTGGACGCGTTCAAGGATGTTGCGCACACCGGTCGCGCGGTCATCCACTACGATCAATTGGGCAATGGCCGCTCGACGCACTTGCCGCACAAGGGCGCCGACTTCTGGACCGTGAACCTGTTTCTGGCCGAACTGGACAACCTGCTGGTGCACTTGGGTATCGCCGATAACTATGCCCTGCTCGGCCAATCGTGGGGCGGCATGCTGGCGTCCGAACACGCAGTGTTGCGCCCGTCAGGCCTGAAGGCGTTGATCGTCGCCAACTCGCCGGCCGACATGCACACGTGGGTCAGCGAGGCCAATCGACTCAGAGGCCTGCTTCCACAAGCGGTACAAGGCACCCTGTTGCAGCATGAACAGGCAGGCACGCTTGACCATCCTGACTACGTTGCCGCATCCAGACTGTTCTATGACCGCCATGTCTGCCGCGTCACGCCCTGGCCTGCCGAGGTGAAGCGCACCTTCGACCAGATCGATGCCGACCCCACCGTTTACCACTCCATGAACGGACCTACCGAATTTCACGTTATCGGCACCATGAAAGACTGGACGATCGTCGACCGCCTGTCTGCCATTGAAGTGCCTGCGCTGGTGATCTCTGGTCGCTACGACGAAGCCACTCCGCTGGTGGTCAAGCCGTACCTGGAAAACATACCGAACGTCGAATGGTCACTCTTCGAAGAATCCAGCCACATGCCGCATGTAGAAGAACGCATGGCGTGTATGGGCAAAGTGGCGAGCTTTCTGGACGAGACGACCGGGTCAGTGCACGCCCCTCGACGCCACGAAGAAACCGAGCCGTCCTGACCGCCAGGGTTTTGATAGAACAGCGCTTATTAGAGCAAAAAGCTCAAGTAGAGGAGTTAACCCAGCGAACTGAAAAGCGTTAAGCCATAGATAAAAACTACTGACTTATAAAAATAACTTATCACCATTTTTTGGCGCCAGTAAAGCGAGCTACTTCCCGTAACGTTAGTTAACACCGACATGAAAAAATGTTCATGCTTATTTATTAAAGCCAAGACAACTTCAGCAGAAAAACAGTTATTAGACGGCGTGTTTGCCGTTTCTATGTTTTGCTGCTGGAGGCAGGAATGAATCTTAGAACGTTAAATATTTCGCGCAGAGCGTCCCTTTGCTTCGGCATCATCACCGTCCTGCTGATCGGTCTGGGTGCGTTTTCTTATGTGCAAATGGGCCATCTCCGCAAAGCAGAGCAGAACATCGCCCAAAACGCGCTGCCCAGCATTGAGGTCATCGACGATATTCAGATTGCCTTGCTGCATGCACGTCTTGAAAGCATCCGGATGCTCGCCAGCAGTGATCCCGAGGCCCACAGCACCGCTTTGAGCAAAACGCGCGAGGCCATCGAAGCGCTTCAGTCAAACAGCGACACCTATCGAAAAACCCTGATCTCCGGCGAAGAGGACAAAGCTCAGTTCGAAGACGCGGGCAATAAAATGCGTGACTACATCGATGGTGTCAAAGAGGTGATCGCACTCGACACTTCCGATCACGAAAAAGCCGTCGCCTTTGCCAACTCTGAACAGGTCAAACGGGCCGGCGCCTATCAGGAAAAACTGACCGTACTTCGCAAACAGAATGGACGGGAAGCCGACCAGTCCGGCGCAGATGCATCCGCCGTTTATGACCACAGCGTCAATGTATTGATGACCGTGGTTATCGTTGCGTCGCTGTTGACGATTTTTCTGGCCATCGCCTTGACCCGCAGTATTGTCGAGCCCATCAGCACGTCCCTGAAACTGGCTGAAGACATCGCAGCCGGTGATCTTACTCAGCAGTTGCAGGTCACAGGTTCTGACGAAGCGTCACGACTCATGCAGGCATTGAACCTGATGTCGGCAAAACTGCGCAGCACGATCCAGGAAATATCCGGCGCCTCCACCCAGTTGAGCACCGCCGCGGTCGAGATGACATCAATCACCGAAAGCGCTGACCGCACCTTGCAGCAACAGAACAGCGAGATCGAACAGGCTGCTACAGCGGTCAATCAGATGAGCGCTGCCGTTGAAGAGGTCGCCCGCAATGCAACGTCGACCTCTCAGGCGGCACAACAGTCCAGTGTTGCCGCAGACCAGGGCAACAAACGGGTATCGGAAACGCTTACAGCCATGCAAAGCCTGACAGGTCTGGTCGAAGGGTCGTCTGCGCAAGTATTGGCGCTGGCCACTCAGGCGCAGGATATCAGCAAGGTGCTGAGCGTCATCCGCGCCATTGCCGAGCAAACCAATCTGCTGGCGCTGAACGCGGCCATCGAGGCAGCGCGCGCCGGTGAACAGGGTCGAGGGTTTGCCGTCGTGGCTGACGAAGTGCGTGCACTGGCGCACCGCACCCAGACGTCCACCCAGGAAATCGAGCAGATGATTTCTGCGATTCAAAACGGATCGTCCGCCACCGTGGAGTCCATGCAAAAAAGCACTGCGCAAGTGCACAGCACCCGTAAAACCGCTGAAGACGCTGGGCAATCACTCCGGCAGATCACCGATTCGGTGCTTGAAATCAACGACCGTAACCAGCAGATCGCAACGGCATCCGAGGAGCAGGCACACGTGGCGCGCGACGTGGACCGAAGCCTGATCAGTATTCGCGATCTGGCTGTTCAAAGTGGCGAAGGCACGCGTCAGACACTCCTGGCCAGCAACGAGCTGTCGCTGCTGGCGGTCAACCTCAATGATCTGGTGTTGCGTTTCAGAACCTGACAAGGCGCTGCGTTGCAGCGACCCCTGCTGCACTTGATAAGGCTCTGATACCGGAAAATTCCGCATCATCAGGGTCTTGCCAAGTGCTTTTTCTTGCATGACGCATCGTCACTTTATTTATCGAACACCTATTCAGTTGGATCACAGCCGTATTCAAACGCGCAGGAGCCACGTCTTTTAAACAAGTATCCAGTTTGCGCGTTAGTTGGGATCAATAATCATTTGGCGAGGGCGGCAGCAAAGTAGACAGCCTTTCATCAGTAAGCTGAAAAAAGAGCTGCACATCGCGAAAGCCACATCGCGAGGCCGCAAAACCGGGCATCCATAGGGGTATCTGTATGAAGGCAAGGGATCAGTAACCTTTGGCGCAATTGTGAACGCTCAGAATATTTCATGTCACACCGCTTCAGGTATGGCACGATCACCCCCTGCACAGGGCTGGCCGCTCCCGACGCGAGGTCGGGGCTGTCCCGGTGGATTAACATCAGGGTGACGCATTTGAACACTACATTGACTTCAACTGAACTGGCCGTGATCAGTGAAATCGAGGCTACCTCCAGTCTCCTGAGGCTGGTAACACGCCTGACCGGACTGAGGTTTGCGGCCATTGCCAAAGTGACCGAAAGCAGCTGGACCGCCTGCGCGGTGTACGACGAAGTCCAGTTCGGGGTCGAGGCCGGTCAGCAACTTAAACTGGAGACGACGCTGTGTAACGAACTGCGCCAACATCGCCAGCCTATCCTGATCAATAACGTGAGCACTGACGCCGTTTACGCCGAGCACGCGATTCCCAAACTCTACAAGTTCAAGAGTTACTTCTCGTTCCCGATCATTTTCCCCAACGGCGACTTCTTCGGCACCCTCTGCGGTCTCGACATTTTGCCTGCGCAACTGGACGGTCGCGATACCGTCGAAACGTTGAAAGTGTTCTGCACGCTGATTGCCAGCACGTTGTATGCGCACTATCAGCTTCAGGAAATGCAAACGGCTGCGCTGCAGGAAGCCTGACAATCAGCGGCGCAGCTCACGCTCCATGATCAGCGTGCGCTCCTCGCCTTCCTGTTGTTCGCGAACCACCTTGAACCCCAGCGCGGTGTAAAAGCCCTGCGCTGTCAGCGATGAAGGCACGATCAGCACATCAACGCCCGCGTTACGCGCAACGTGATCAATGTGCGCCATCAATTGGCGGCCAATGCCCTGATGATGCCAGGCCGGGTCGACGAACACTGAGCGCACAGCACGTCCCTCCAGGCTCGCAGTGCCGACAATCTCGCCCTCCCGCTCGGCAACGAACACGTGGCGATCAGACATTAGCGCTTTCAAAGCAGCCGGACTGAAACTCAGCTTCACCCGCTCAATGACGCTGGGCGAATAATCCCGAGCATTGCTGGTGTGTAGCGCAGACAAAATCACTCTGCTGATAGCGTCGGCGTCTGCCTCGCAGGCGAGTCTGATCTGGAAATCCATCCCTGTCCTCCTGAGCGGTGTTACGCATCGAGGGGCAAATATAGTTCATTGCAGCGTATCGACCGGGCACCAGCCTGCGCTCTCGACCGATGCAAGGGCGACGGCACCGAAAAGTTGCAACCCCGGACACAAACGAGCCCGGAAAACCGGGCTCGTTCAGGCGCTCTCGAACAGTGATGTTACTGCTGAGGCGTTTTCAACTTGATCACGTCACCCGAGATCCTGGTGGTGTAACCACTCAGGACCCATGCCCAGAACCACTTTTCCTGAATCTCGGTGTTGATCATCGCGTCACCGCCCTTGGCCTGGATGGCGGCGTTCTGAGCACGAACGAAACGGCTGTTCTGGCGGATAGGGATCACACCAAACAGCATCAGGCCGGTAGCGCTTGCTTCACTGTGACCCAGAACCGTGTATTGGCTGCTGTCGTAATGTGGCGATTTGATCGGGGCGCCGGTGCAGCCCGCCAGAATCAGACCGAACACTGCGGTAGCGGCAACTTTACTGATGTACTTCACTGAGTAACTCCATGGTAACAACCCGGGATCCAATTCCAGGGGAGCGACACTCTACCTGCCCGGACAGCGGATGAAAATGAAACAGTCCGCGCCGTTCCGCTGGTTACTCTGCCCATTCAAATCAGTCAACTATGAACAATCGTGCTCCCAATGCGGTTGAAGACCTGTGCGCTTCGGCGTTGTCCGCCACTTGATAGCTCATGCCCGGGGTCAGGACGAATCGGCGACCGTCGTCGAGTTCGGTGATCAATTCTCCCTCCAGGCACAGCAGGATGTGCCCTTTCGAACACCAGTGATCCGCCAGATAGCCAGCGCTGTAATCGACCATTCGGACCCGAACCGAGCCGAACTGGCAGGTTCGCCAGATTGCGGTGCCGCTATCCCCCGTATGCTCTGTCGGTTCTATGGTGGTCCAGTCGGTTATGCCAAACGGGATTGCGCTCATGTCCATGGAAAGCTCGATCAGGTCGGTGTCAGGAAAAAGAACCTTAGCAATCCGCTGACCGCGCAAAAAGTCACAGATGCACTCTTTCCTCGGGATACAGAGCCGCCAAATGCACTAATCCCGTTTTACGCTGGAATGGCTACTGGATTGCTTACGAGTGCCTCACCAACTAAGAAATAATTCAAATCAGGGTCTCTTGGGCTTTAGTCGCATATTTCATGAAGCGGACGACGAACGGCAACATGCATCGCAGCAAACGTAAAATCGCTCAGAAGCCATGTAAACAAAGGGAATTCACCCACCCCATCGACGTCAGGAAAGGCAAAAAGGGGAATTACTCGAGCGTCAGGGGGCTATGGTCAAAAATTTTCGGCTGCTAAAGTGCGTTTCGTGATGTCATATAGTCATCACTCGTTTTCTGTTGAGATCCCCATGAGTACTGGCGCCCCTATCCCTCTGAATGAAACGCAACGCCTGTTGCGCATCACGGAGCTGTGCGTACTCGATAACACCCCCGATGACGTCTTCGAAGAAATCGTGGCCATGGCTGCCGAGTTTTTCAACACGCCTATCGCATTGATTTCCATCGTCGACGAACACCGCCAGTGGTTCCGTGCCCGGGTCGGTCTGGAAGCGCAGGAGACCCCGCGCGACGTCTCGTTTTGCGCCTACACCATCCTGGCAGAAGAGGCGTTCGAGGTAACGGACGCCACGCTCGATGAGCGCTTCAAGGACAATGGCCTGGTCACCGGCCATCCGGGGATTCGTTATTACGCGGGCGCTCCACTAGTTACCGAAGATGGCATCGCGCTGGGCAGCCTCTGCGTGATCGACACTCAGCCGCGGGCCCCGATGAGCGCGCATCAGTCCTCGATGCTTAAACGTTTTGCCTCGCTGGTCATGAAGCGGATCGTTGACCTGCGGCTCAGTTGCTTCGTCGATCAGCCGAGCGGTTTGTACAACCGCTCGCGCCTTGAGGAAGACATTACCCAGGCCGTCGCCTCGGGCCAGGACTATCGCCTGGTGGCAGTCGACATGATCACGCCCGAATTCCTTAACAGTATCGTCAAAGCACTCGGCTATAGCTTTTCGCAGGATATGGTCACCGCCATTAAAAAGCGGCTGCAAGCCCTGCTGCCCTCAGACTGCACGCTGTACAAGGTAGGCCCTACCCGTTTCGGCTTTCTGCTGCCATCCGACATCACTTATGAAGCCGTGTGTCGAGCCATTATCAAGAACTTCGAAACCCCGGTGGAATGTCGCGGCATCCCGGTGCAGATGCAGGTGGGCATTGGCGTTGCAGCTCTGAGCAGCGACGCCAGCGGTGAGCAGGACTGGATGCGCCGGGTCATCAGCGCGGCGGATACAGCGCGTGAACGCAATGTAGGCTGGGCGCTTTACGAGGCCGAATCCGACGCAGCTCAACAGCGCGCGTTCAAATTGCTCAGCTCGCTGACCAATGCCGTGCATGCCCAGGATCAGTTGCGCCTTGTCTATCAGCCACGCATTGATCTGGCGTCGGGCGTGTGCACCTCTGTCGAAGCCCTGCTGCGCTGGAATCATCCTGTTTTGGGACCTATCGGCCCTGCCGAGTTCATTCCCTTGGCAGAAAAAACAGCCCTGATGCGGCCGCTCAGCCTGTGGGTGTTGAAAACCGCGATAGAGCAAGCCGCGAGCTGGCAACAACAGGGATTCGATTTTCGTATTGCCATCAACGTGACCCCGGAAGACCTGACCGGTCCAGCCTTTACCGACCGCATGATCAGCCTGCTGAACCAGCACGATATCGACCCGACCCGTTTCGAGCTGGAATTTACCGAAAGCGCGTTGATGCAGAACCCAGCCGAAGTGCGCCGCCAGCTTGAGCGCATGCGCGAGATGGGCATGGATGTCGCGATAGACGATTTCGGCACGGGTTACAGCAACTGGAATTACCTGCGCCAACTGCCCGCTACCACGGTCAAGCTCGATCAGTCGCTGATCCGCAATCTGGCCTTCGATGAAACCGACCAGCGTTTGGTAAAAGCATTGATTGGCTTGGCCAAAAAGCTCGGTTACTGCGTTGTCGCCGAGGGCATCGAAACCGATGACATCCGCCGTCTGGTCAAGCAATGGGGCTGCGACGAAGGCCAGGGCTACCTGATCGCCAAGCCGATGGAAGCCGATACGCTGGTCGATTGGCTTGGCCCGAAACGTCGCCTGCAAAGTGCTGCTGAAGCAGCGATGGCGTCGTCTGCCCGAGAACAACGGTTATAACGTTAGATCATAACTTCATAACGAGCCGCGTCATAAATCGCTATGCTGCCCGCCACTTTTTTGCCTGATGCATGAGTTTGACAGGGTTGGATATGGAAGCGGGCGGTCTGGGTTTTGTCGTAGCAGGTCTGGTGGTCGGGTTTATCGTAGGCATGACTGGGGTCGGTGGCGGCTCGCTGATGACGCCGATCCTGTTGTGGTTCGGCATCAATCCGGCGACTGCTGTCGGCACTGACCTCCTCTATGCAGCGATCACCAAATCCGGTGGTGTGCTGGTTCACAGAAAAAACGACAACATCGACTGGAAAATCACTGGCCTGCTGACCCTCGGCAGTGTGCCTGCGGTGTTGCTGACGCTGTGGTTTTTGAGCACTTTGCACGCAGCACCCGAAGCGCTGAACGCCATCATCAAACAGGCTCTGGGTTACGTGCTGCTGTTGACGGCGCTGGCCGTGTTGTTCAAGAAAAAGCTGCTGGCCTTCGCGCATGGTCGCAGGGATGGACATTCTTTTTTCAGCGGTACCAGCCTGACGGTGCTGACCGTTATTACTGGCCTGATCCTCGGCACCATGGTGGCATTGACCTCCATCGGCGCAGGCGCGCTGGGCACTGTGGCGTTGTTCATCCTTTATCCGCTGCTACCCACTCGCCGTCTGGTAGGCACTGAAATCGCCCATGCGGTGCCGCTGACCCTGGTGGCAGGCCTCGGCCACGCCAGCATGGGTAACATGAACTGGGAGCTGTTGGGCTGGCTGCTCATGGGTTCGCTGCCCGGCATTTATCTGGGCAGCCACATGGCCGGACGCGTTTCGGACGATCTGCTGCGACCGTTTCTGGCGATCATGCTGGGTGCGATCGGCTTCAAACTGGCGTTCTGAACACCTTCAAGCATCAATTTGTCACGTCGTTGCGTCAGTCTCGCCCACGGTGAAGCTTGCGTTCATCAGGAATCGCACTTTTTTGTGGATCAACGCGGGTTTTCGGCGCAGGATTTTGTCGGTCTGCTTTTGCGCCGATGACCGGCACAGATTCATCCTTGCTGACAGGAGATGCCAACGATGCTTATCCGAATAGAAGAAGGTGTTTATGGGGCCCATTGGGTCGTGAAGCTGGACGATTATCCGGTCACATGCCGGAACTGGCAGGAAGCCAAAGAATTCGCCGATCGCATGAAATCCCGAATCGATGCACCCCACTCGCTTCCGCTGTGGACACTTCACGCCGCCCCGGAAAGAACCGCCAGCGCGATGGCCAGCTGAGCCATTCATCTGGCGCCACGCTGACACAACCAACGCCGTTGCTCTGACAACGGCGTTTTTGTGAGTGGTGGACGGCCTCGGAACTCTTTACAACAATTCGAAATCAATTCTCATTTCCGTGACATCCATTTCACATCTTCTTCACGTCAGGCTGGGTAAATTACAACCACTCCTTTGATGAATCCCATTTGGCCCACCCCGTTGTGGGCCATTTTTTTGCCTGTAAAAAAGTAACTTCATCGTCCGGCATCAGGCGATGTTTGTGCAGCTGCGCGGTTACTGCTGCGGCGCCTTTGTTGTCACATCTCTGGTTTCAAGAACGGTCGAGCTGTTCAGCGCGCCCGTATTCAACTCTGCGAGACGATCATTGCCTGTACCACTGACAATGTCATGGCTCCAATTAGCCGTCACGGTTGCGGCCCAGCCCAGCAAAAACAGTACAACGGCCTGCATGGCCCACTTGGTAATGATCGACATGAGCGTTCTCCTTGAGGGTCAGTGTTACGAGCATATAAACATTCATCCATTGCAGAAGAATTGCAGAGTTTCGAGTTTTTGCCACTGCGCCACTCATCCTTCTTGATGAACTCCGCCGCGCGGATGCGTTTCCACATTTCATGACCGGTTCATCACGCTATCAGCGTTGCTGCGATTGGCTAGAGCCGCATGCGCTGCAGCGCCGCCAGGTCGGCTTCATCATCGACGGGAGATCCCTCATGCCTACCCCCAATAAAGACAAATACACCGACAAGCAAAAGCGCAAGGCCGAGCACATCGAGCAAGGCTATGAAGAAAAAGGCGTTTCCAAAGGCCAGGCGGAAGCACGCGCCTGGGCAACCGTGAACAAGCAATCCGGTGGCGGTGAACGCAAGGGAGGTTCCGGGACCAAAACCCCGGCTTCCGACAAATCAGCCGCGCGCAAAGACTCGGCCGACAAGGCTGTGGCGACCAGACAAGGCAAGCCCCGCAATGATCAGTCGCTGGAATCGCAGACCAAGGTGGACCTGATGCAGCGTGCGCGTGGGCTGAAGATCGCCGGACGCTCGACCATGAGCAAAGAGGAGTTGATCACTGCGTTGAAAAAAGCCACATAAAGGAGCTTGCCCATGACCGGGACAAGAACACGCAAGACTTATGTTGTTCTGCTGCCCACTCACAAGACCCTCGCCACTCACGAGGTGGTGACCCATCAAGCATTGGCTGAAAAGCTGGCCACGCTGCTTGGCGCCGAGTTCGCCGGGCTGCACGACAGTGCCATTCATCAAGGCCCGGACATTTACTACGTGCCATCCGACACTCTGGTTGGCAACGACCATCCGCGCCAGCTTGATATCCAATCCGAAGACGATCTGTTCGGCGGCCTGATTGCCGAGCCCTTCATGGCCACCAAAGCGTTGTCTCATGCCCTCCCCGACGATGCCACATCCAGACCGCCTGGCTGGTCGGAGGACTTTCATCGTCAGGCAGCCGACGCCGTACTGGCAGGGTTTACTGCCTTCAACAAGGCAGATGCCTTGCAGGCCGGGGAGCGGATGCTCGCCGACGGCCCCGTGCGGGTAAAACCGGTACTGGCGACAGCGGGTCGTGGTCAGGTGGTGGTCAGCTCGCTGGAAGCCCTGCAGGAGGCCGTATCGCTGCAGGACATTGATGAGGTCAACGAATACGGTCTGGTGCTGGAAGAGAACCTGCAAGACGTGGTCACCTACAGTGTCGGGCAAGTACGGGTAGCAGGCACGCTCGCCAGCTATTACGGCACTCAGAGCCTGACCACGGATAACCAGGGCGAGACCGTTTACGGCGGCTCACACCTGCACCTGGTGCGCGGCGAGTACGAGGCATTGCTGCAGCTGGATCTGGACGACGCGGTGCGACAAGCCGTGCAGCAGGCGCTTGCCTACGAAAAGGCCGCGTTTGCCTGCTTCCCCGGTTTCATAGCATCCAGGCGCAACTACGACATTGCACAGGGCATCAACTCACGCGGTCAGCGCTGCTCCGGCGTACTCGAACAATCGTGGCGTATTGGCGGGGCCAGCCCGGCTGAAATCGAAGCGTTGCTGCGCTTTGCTGCTGACCCTGAACTGCAACAGGTCGAAGTCACGACCCATGAAGTCTATGGCAAGACGTCGCTCCCTGCCGGCGCTCAGGTGCTGTACGAGGGCGATGACCCTCAAGTGGGCTTTATCACCAAATTCATACAGGTCGGACCTCATGAGCGTCAGCAGTGAAACCATCGAGATACAGGTCAACGACGAATCCATCTCCGGAACCATCGTCACGCCGTGTGAGAAATTCCCCGGCATTCTCTTCGTGCATGGCTGGGGCGGCAGCCAGCGCCGCGATCTGGCCCGCGCCAAGAACATCACTGGCCTGGGTTGCGTGTGCCTGACGTTCGATATGCGCGGTCATGAGCGCACTGAAGGGCTGCGTGGCAAGGTGTCGAGGGAGCAGAGCCTGGCCGATCTGTTGGCCGCCTATGACCGTCTGGTCAGCCACCCTTCTGTAGACCCGGAAGCGATAGCCGTCATCGGCACCAGCTACGGAGGGTATCTGGCGACGATTCTGAGTTCGATGCGCCCGATCAAATGGATGGCGTTGCGGGTGCCAGCCCTTTATTGGGACGCCGATTGGGAGATGCCCAAACAGGAACTGGACCGCGACAAGCTTGCACACTACCGACGTTCGGCCGTGACCGCGGCGGACAACCGGGCGCTGGGTGCGTGCAAGGAATTCAAAGGGGATGTGCTGCTGATCGAGTCAGAGCAGGACGACTATGTGCCACATGCCACGGTGATGAGCTATCGCAGCGCGTTCGAGCAGGCCCACTCCTTGACCTATCGCCTGGTTGACGGCGCCGACCATGCGCTGAGCAGTGATATCAGCCAGAGCGTCTATAGCTCGATGCTGACAAACTGGATCAGCGAAATGGTCATTGGCGCGCGACTGGTCGACTACCCTCACCATTCGGCGAAGTACTCTTGAGATGAGCGCCTGATCGAGGCGCCTGCAAGAGCCTGTGAAGCGGGCGTCAGTATTTGGTGCTTTGCTGGTCCGGCTTGGCAGGCGTGTCGACATGGCGCGGTCCCGCCACTATCAGCGCAAGAACGCCCAGAACAGGGACAGCGACAATCACGATGAACCACATCAACTTGTTGTTGGAGTCAGTCACGCTTTTGCGCACCCGCATGATCGCCCATATATCCGAAATCACGACCAGAGCAGTAAGGGCCGTAAACAGCCATAAGTGGTTTTCCGATATCCAAGGCATTTGAAATCTCCTGCACATTCAACGAAGGCAACCAGACCGGCTGCCCATACTCTAAAGAGGCGTCAGAGCCGCTTAAAGTTCAGAGAATCAGGCAAATCAAACGTTTTGGCCGCCGAGGGCAATGAACGGCATCGTAAGCAGGACGCGGGCGCGCCGTGATTACGCAAAGGTTTCGACAGTAGGGCAAAGCGAGAAAGGCAGTGTCGTCGCGGACAGGTCGAGTACCGCCTGACCGCCACGACACAGATGAAACGGCGATATCAGGTGATAGGCGCCGGGTTGAACAGGGTGATGTCGTTGTGAAGACGGTAGTGCTCGGTCCAGGTCTTTTTCTTGCCGCTGGCCACGTCCAGATAGAAGTGGAACAGCTCCCAACCCAGATCTTCGATGGTGGCGCGTCCGGTCGCAATGCGCCCCGCGTCGATGTCGATCAGGTCAGGCCAGCGCTGAGCGAGTTCGGTCCGCGTCGACACCTTCACCACCGGTGACATGGCCAGGCCGTACGGTGTACCGCGACCGGTCGTGAACACGTGCAGGTTCATGCCGGCGGCCAGTTGCAACGTCCCACAGACAAAATCGCTGGCAGGTGTGGCGCAGAAGATCAGGCCTTTGCTGCTGACACGCTCGCCTGGGCCGAGTACGCCATTGATGGCGCTGTTGCCAGACTTGACGATGGACCCGAGGGACTTCTCGACAATGTTCGACAACCCGCCCTTCTTGTTGCCTGGCGTGGTGTTGGCGCTGCGATCTGCCTCGCCCTTGGCCAGGTAACGGTCGTACCAGTCCATTTCACGCACCAGCGCCTTTGCCACGTCCTGGTCCTGCGCACGCGAGGTCAGCAAGTAGATGGCATCGCGCACTTCAGTCACTTCCGAGAACATTACCGTAGCGCCTGCGCGCAACAGCAGGTCGGAGGCAAAACCCAGCGCCGGGTTGGCGGTGATGCCGGAGAACGCGTCACTGCCGCCACACTGCATGCCGAGGATCAGCTCGGATGCCGGAACCGTTTCACGACGGCGCAGGTCGAGCTTCTTGAGGCGCACCTCGGCCAGTTCCATGATCTGCTCGACCATTTCATTGAAGCCGTGGCTTGAATCCTGAAGCCGGTACAACCAAGGCTCGCTCAGGTCGACCGAGCTGTCGCCTTCGTGCATGACCTGATCGGCCTGCAACTTCTCGCAGCCCAGACTGATTACCAGCGCCTCGCCACCCAGGTTCGGGTTTCGCGCCAGGTTACGCACCGTGCGGATCGGGATGTAAGCGTCGGTGGCGGTAATGGCAACACCGCAGCCGTAGCTGTGGGTGAGGGCCACCACGTCATCAACATTCGGGTATTTGGGCAGCAGTTCATCGCGGATGCGTTTGACGGCAAAGTCGAGCACGCCGGTCACGCACTGCACGGTGGTAGTGATCCCCAGAATGTTGCGGGTGCCTACCGTGCCGTCGGCATTGCGATAGCCTTCGAAGGTGTAACCCTCCAGCGGCGCCTGCTTCTCCGGCACGGCATCAGACATCGGCAGGCTGTCCAGCGCAGGCGCTGACGGCATGCGCAACTGGTCTTCCCTGACCCAACTGCCACGTGGTATCGGCTGCAACGCATAACCGATCGTGTGGCCGTAACGAATCACGGCCTCACCGGCGGCCAGGTCAACGGTGCTGACCTTGTGGCTCTGCGGTACGTTATCGACAGTGACCAGACCGTTATCGAATTCGGTTCCGGCTGGCACACCCTGGTCGTTGACTACGACCACCACGTTGTCCAGCGGATGCAGCCGGATGTAACGCGGAGAGTCGGCATGTTGAATCAGGTTCATCACGGTTTCCTCAGGATTTTGCTTCGGAAAGGTCGCTGGCTTGGTCGTCCAGCAATGGCCCCTTGGCAGGCGGCTCTATCAATTCCACACGCTTGATTTCACCCACGATGAAAATGTAACTGATTACCGCCAGCAGCGCGTTGGCGCCCACGAACACCAGTGCCCACTTGAACGAGCCGGTGCTGCTGATGATGTAACCAATCACGATCGGGGTGGTGATCGATGCAATGTTACCGAAGGTGTTGAACAAGCCACCGCTCAGGCCGGCGATCTGCTTGGGCGACACGTCGGACATGACAGCCCAGCCCAGCGCGCCCACGCCTTTACCGAAGAACGCCAGGGCCATGAAGCCTACGACCACCCATTCGATGTCAACGTAGTTGCAGGTCACGATGGACGTCGACAGCAGCAGGCCGCCAATGATCGGCGCCTTGCGAGCGAAGGTCAGCGAGTGGCCCTTGCGCAGCAGGTAGTCGGAGATCACCCCGCCCAATACCCCGCCGATAAAGCCGCAAATGGCTGGCAAGGACGCGATGATACCGGCCTTGAGGATGGTCATGCCGCGTTCCTGGACCAGATACACCGGGAACCAGGTCAGGAAGAAGTAGGTAATACCGTTGATGCAGTATTGGCTCAGGTAGATACCGAGCATCATGCGGTTGGTCAGCAACTGACGAATGTAGTCCCACTTCGGTCCGCTGCTGGCAGGTTTTTCCTTGTCCTTGCCTTTGACCTTGTCCTGATCCAGGTCGACCAGGCCACCATTGCTGGCGATGTGGTCGTACTCTGCCTCATTGATCATCGGGTGATTGCGCGGGCTGTAGATGACTTTCATCCAGATCGCGGAGAACACGATACCGATGGCACCCATCACCACAAACACATGCTGCCAGCCGTAGGTGTAAACGATCCAACCCATCAGCGGTGCGAACAGCACGGTGGCAAAGTATTGCGCAGAGTTGAAGATCGCCGAGGCCGTACCGCGTTCAGCGGTCGGGAACCAGGCAGCCACAATGCGCGCGTTGCCAGGGAACGAAGGTGCTTCAGCCAGGCCCACCAGAAAGCGCAGCATGAACAGCGCAACAATGGCGGTGGAGATACCGAACTCACCCACATAGCCTTGCAGCAAAGTGAACAGTGACCACGTGAAAATACTTGCGGCATAGACTTTCTTCGACCCGAAACGGTCGAGCAGCCAGCCACCAGGAATTTGCCCGGCCACGTAGGCCCAGCCAAATGCGGAGAAAATATAACCCAGGGTTACGGCAGTGATGCCGAGGTCTTTCTGGATGCTGGAACCAGCAATTGCGATGGTAGCGCGGTCGGCATAGTTGATGGTGGTGACCAAAAACAGCATCAGCAGGATCAAATAGCGGACGTGCGTCGGCTTGGACTTTTGCATCAATAAAACTCCCACTAGTTATTTTTTTACGCGGGTAGAACTGTTTTTGGGTGCAGCGTTACAGGCCCCTTAGAAGTGTCGCAGCGACGACATCTCTACCTGTACGGGTCGTACGTTCCAACGACAAAACCGCTGATCGCTCAGCGGTTCTGTGTAGGGGGTGTTACTGCTTGCCTTGCTTGTCCATGAGCGCAGCGAGCATGTCGCATTCTTCCGGGGTCAGGTCAGTCAATGGAGCGCGAACCGGACCGGCGTCGTAACCAGCGATTTTCGCGCCAGCCTTGACGATGCTGACCGCATAACCGGCTTTACGGTTACGAATTTCCAGGTAAGGCAGGAAGAAGTCATCGATGTACTTGCCGACAGCCTCGTGATCGTCACGGGCAATGGCGTGGTAGAAATCCATCGCCAGTTTCGGTACGAAGTTGAACACCGCAGACGAGTAGACCGGGACGCCCAGCGCCTTGTAGGCAGCAGCGTAGACTTCAGCAGTCGGCAGACCACCCAGGTACGAGAAGCGATCACCCAGACGACGGCGGATCGAAACCATCAGTTCGATATCGCCCAGGCCGTCCTTGTAACCGATCAGGTTCGGGCAACGCTCGGCCAGTTGCTCCAGCAGGGTTGGCGTCAGGCGGCAGACGTTACGGTTGTAGACAACCACACCGATCTTGACCGACTTGCAGACGGCTTCAACGTGGGCAGCAACACCGTCCTGGCTGGCTTCAGTCAGGTAATGCGGCAGCAGCAACAGGCCTTTGGCACCCAGACGCTCGGCTTCTTGGGCGTATTCGATGGCTTGACGGGTAGGACCGCCTACGCCAGCCAGGATAGGGACGCTGGTCTCGCAGGTATCAACGGCCGTCTTGATGATTTCGGAATATTCGCTGGCTGCCAGGGAGAAGAACTCACCTGTGCCGCCTGCTGCGAACAGAGCGCTTGCGCCGTAAGGGGCCAGCCACTCAAGACGCTTGATGTAACCAGCGCGATGGAAGTCGCCCTGGGCATTGAAATCGGTAACCGGGAAAGACAGCAGACCGGAAGAGAGGATGGACTTCAGTTCTTGTGGATTCATTATTCGAACACCCTGTGGGACATAAATTGTGAATGGATCACCGGGGCAGTGCCGATGTCGTAAGTCATCGTACAACTGAAAATAAAATCACTCAACAGAGATTTTCGGGTTTTTCACAGGGAAGACGATAAAAGACAGTAATGGCCTGCACGACCGGGGGCTTTGAAGAAGATCAACGGTCGATACGGTTATACGATAACCGCCTGAGCGCTACGTCAATGAGCTTGAATCAGGCAGCCTGACGTCTTCAGGGGATGAGAAAGACGTCAGTGCATACATTGTCGAGCGCGCATGGCACTGGACCCAGACCAGCCTGAGAAACCCTCAGGCTCGCTGCGACTCTGCCTCTTCATGCGCATGGCGCAGGCGTTCACGACTGTTGGTCAAATGCAGCCGCATGGCAGCACGGGCGGCATCCGAATCCTGACGGGCGATGGCCTCGTAGATTTCTTCATGCTCGCGGCTCAGCCGATCCATGTAATGCTGCTGATCATCGTGCGCCAGACGTGCCGAGTTCAGGCGCGTGCGTGGAATGATGCTGGTGCCCAAGTGCGTCATGATGTCGGTGAAGTAGCGGTTACCAGTCGACAGGGCAATCTGCAAATGAAACTGGAAGTCTGAAGCCACTGCGTCGCTGGCGTGCGCCGCGCTTTCACTCAAGGCATCGAGTGCCGCACGCATGGCTGCCAGCTCCTCCGGCGAGCGACGCTGGGCCGCAAGACCAGCCGATTCGACTTCCAGGCTGATCCGCAACTCAAGAATCGCCAGTACGTCACGCAGGGTGACAATAGTCGCAGGGTCGATCCGGAAGCCGCTCGGGCTTGGCGTGTCCAGCACGAAGGTGCCGATACCGTGCCGTGTTTCAACCAGACCGGAAGCCTGCAGGCGCGAAATGGCTTCGCGAACGACGGTCCGGCTGACGCCCTGCTCTTCCATGATCGCGGATTCGGTGGGCAATTTATCGCCACGCTTGAGCTGGCCGCTGCGAATTCGCTCGGACAGTTCAGTCACCAGCTCCTGCGCGAGGCTACGGTGTTTTCTACGGGCGCGGGGCGGAGCGCTTTGATTTTCCATATCCAACGTCAATCTCTGGACAGTTAAACAAGCGCTAATCATAGCTCAGCGGTTGTATGATCACATCCTGAAAAAGCACCCTACCCCTGTAAAGCCTTGTTCAAACCGGCTCGGGCATGCGCCTTTCGATCAGTTGCGAGTCGACAACGTGCACGTGACGGTCATGAAAACGCTTGAGGCTGCTGCGATGACCGACGCTCAGCAAGGTCAGATCAGGCAGCTCCGTGAAGATCGCCTCATGCATCGCAGTCTCGTCTTCTTCGTCCATCGCAGACGTCGCTTCATCCATATAGAGCCAGCGAGGTGCCAGTAACAGCGCCCGGGCAAATGCCACGCGTTGCTGCTCGCCGGGAGAAAGCAGACGTTGCCAGTGATTGCTTTCGTCCAGGCGTGGCACCAAATGTTCCAGGCGGCATTTGACCAGCACATCGGCAAAGCGCGCGGCCGGGTATTGATCGGCAGGCTGTGGATAACTCATGGCCTCGCGCAACGTGCCAATCGGTAGATACGGGCGCTGAGGCAGAAACAGTGATTGCCCGACCGGCAGACGGATACGACCCTCGCCCTGCCGCCACAGTCCACCCAGAGCTCTGAGCAGCGAACTCTTCCCGCTGCCCGAGCGCCCGCTGAGCATGACTTTCTCACCGGCGGCGATATGCAGGTTGGCGCCCAGCAGTAACCGGCGCCCGCCCGCCAGGGTGAGCCCCAGATTATGCAGATCCAATGCATCTCCCGACTGAACTGTTTCAATGACGGACGGCCGCGCCTCATGGTCGGTCATCGCCTGTCGGAAGCTCAACAGACGATCACAGGTCGCCCGCCACGATGCCAAGGTGCCGTAGGCGCTGATGAACCAGCTGAAATTTTCCTGCACGTTGCCGAACGCCGAGTTGATCTGCATCAGATCGCCCAGTTCGATCTTGCCAGCAAAATAGCGTGGCGCTGCGACTATAAAAGGAAAGATCAGCGCGATCTGCGAATAGCCCGACGTGAAAAAAGTCAGGCGCTTTTGTACCTTCATCGAGGTCAGTACGTTGTTCCAGATCATCGAGAAGCGCCCGCTCAGGCGCTGGTTTTCATTTTTCTCGCCCTCGGACAAGGCGATGCTTTCAGCGTTCTCGCGCACACGTACCAACGCAAAACGCATGTCAGCTTCATAGCGCTCCTGCTGGTTGTTCAACGGAATCAAACGGCGCCCGATCCAGTGGGTCAGAAAGCTGCCCACCACCGCATAGAGCATGGCGGCCCAGAACATGTAACCGGGGATCGTGATACCGAACAGCTCGATGCTTCCGGAAACTCCCCACAGAATGACCGAGAACGAGACCAGGCTGACCACGGAGCTCATAAGGCCCAACCCAAGGCTCAGCGTGCTGGTGGTGAACTCATTGAGATCTTCGGACAGGCGCTGGTCAGGGTTGTCCGTGTAGCCGCCCTGCTCCAGGTGGTAGTAATTCTTGTGGGCCAGCCAGCGGGCGAAGTGCTGCTCAGTCAACCAGCGCCGCCAGCGAATCGTGAGCAGTTGCGTCAGATAGAGTCGATAAACGGCGGCCAGGATGGCAATGGCAGCAATGCCACTGAAGTACAGAATCAGATGGGTAAAGGCACCGAGGTCCTTGTTCTGCAAGGCGTTGTAAAAGTCCCGGTACCAGCTGTTGAAGAGTACTGACACTTGTACACTGAACAGCGACAAGGCGATGACCGACACCAGCAGCACCCAGGCCATGGTCTTTTCTTCACTGCGCCAATAGGGCGTTATCAGCTTCCAGACCCGGGAGAAAAACGCACCTTTGACGGTGTCGTTGACGGCAGAATACTCAGCATTGCGATTCATTTTATTCAGGCTCGCTGTCTCTAAAAGTACGATGCCTGAATACAATGAAGCAAAAAACGGCCTGGACGCTCAGGATGAAGAAAGCTTCATCAGCGACGAACAGGGCGCTTCTGCAACTTCCGCTGCAAGGTTCTGCGATGCATGCCCAGCGCACGCGCGGTGGCCGAGATGTTACCTTCGTGCTCGGTCAGCACACGCTGAATGTGCTCCCACTGCAAGCGGTCCACCGACATCGGGTTTTCCGGGACCAGCGTGTCGAGATCAGCATGCTCGGACAACAGCGCTGCCAGCACGTCGTCAGCGTCCGCCGGTTTGCACAGGTAGTTACAGGCGCCACGCTTGATCGCCTCCACCGCAGTGGCAATGCTCGAATAGCCGGTGAGAATCACCACACGCATTTCCGGGTCCATTTCCAGCAGTTTGGGCAGCAGCACCAGACCGGAATCACCCTCCATCTTGAGGTCCAGCGCGGCGTACTCGGGAATATCCTGCTGCGCCAGCGCCAGACCCTCTTCGGCCGAACCTGCGGTGCTCACCCGAAAACCACGACGGCTCATGGCGCGTGCCATGACGCGGGTAAACGTGGCGTCGTCATCGACCAGCAACAGATGCGGCAGCTCTTCGCCGTCGACCTGGATGTCTTCGTCACTCATGCTTCTTCTCCTCGCGTATCACGGGGCAGGCGCAGCTCGGTGAGCGTGCCGCCCTCTTCATGACTGTAGAGCTTCACCGAGCCACCCGCACGGGTAACACTGGCCTTGCTCAGAAACAGACCCAGGCCGAAACCTTTGCCCTTGGTAGTGAAAAACGGTTTGCCAATCTGCTCGGCGATGGCCAGCGGCACGCCCGCACCGTGATCCCGGATACTGATGCAGATTTCTGCATTGTCCCAGTTCAGGTTGACTTCAAGGCCATCAGGACACGCATCGGCGGCATTATTAAGCAGGTTGAGCAACGCCTGAGTCAGGTCCGGTGGCGGTGACAGCATGGGCACTTCACCTTTGCCCAACTGCGTGAACCGGTAACTCACCTCGGGTCGCATCAGGTGCCAGCGATTGAGCGATTCATCCATCCAGCGGCTGGCGGTCTGATACTCCACCGCCATGCGCCGATTGGCCTCTGCGGCACGCACCAGTTGCTGCAGCGTCAATTTGCACTGTTTGACCTGTTCCTGGAGAACCGACAGATCGTCCTGCAATTCCGGATCGCTGTGATCCTGACGCATCTCCTTGAGCAATACGCTCATGGTTGCCAGCGGCGTACCCAATTCATGCGCAGCGCCTGCAGCCTGGGTGGCGACGGCGAGCAACTGCTGGTCACGCAGGCCCTCTTCCCGACGAACCGCGCGCAGTTGCTCCTGACGACGCAGCTCCTCGGCCATCTTCGCCGCAAAGAACGTGATGACTCCGGCAGCCAGTACAAAGCTTAGCCACATGCCATAGACCTGCATGTTTTCCCGGGCAATGGGGTAAGTTTCCAGTGGGTAGGACTTCACCATCAGAAACGTGTACAGCGCCAGGGCAAAGCCGGACAGCATCAACGAATAACGCCACGGCAGAGTGGCGGCGGCAATCGTCAGCGGCACCAGATAGTAGGAGACGAACGGGTTGGTAGAACCGCCCGAGTAATACAGCAGGGCGCTGTGAATCAGCAGGTCCAGCGCCAGTTGCAGGGCGTATTCCAGCTCGGTCAACGGCAACGAGGTGCGCAGGCGGATGACGGTCAGCAGACACAGAATCAGCGAGCACCCCAGCGTGATCGACAATTGCAGCCACGGCAGCGGCAGGAAGTCAAACAACCAGGCGATCCCGACCGAGCCCGCTTGAGCAGCCAGCACCAGGATACGGATGAATGTCAGACGCCACAGGTTCTGGCGTGTGGCGGAAAGCATTTGAACGGGGGCGAGCATGAGCTCTCCTGATGAGCGCTCCAGGCGGATCGAAACGAGTATAACCAAGCAGGAGGCAAAACTGGAAAAGTGCGTCAACACGCCGCATATCCAGAAAGGCCGCCGATGCAAGGCGACTCAGGAACCAGAATCGGCGACCAGAGTCTGATAGCTTTGTGCCGCCCGACACATGTTGGAGGCCGTTCCATAACAAGGAGTTCTCATGTCCACTCTTCGTCCTGCTGTCACGCTTTTCGCGCTGGCTGCCGCTGCCCTGTCCAGTTTACCGGCCATGGCTGAAGAAGCCCGCTACAACCAGATTTCACTGCGTGCCGAGGTCAATCAAGAGGTCCAGCGCGACCTGATGCTCGTCACGCTGTACACCGAAGCGCAGGACAGCGACCCGGCCAAGCTGGCAGCGCAGGTCACCGAGACCATGAACAAGGCGCTGGGCCAGGCGCGCCAGGTCAAAGAGGTCAAGATCCGTCAGGGCAACCGCAACAGCTACCCGATCTACGACGACAAGGGCGGGAAGATCACCGGTTGGCGTGAACGCGCTGAATTGCGTCTTGAAAGCCCTGACTTTGCTGTGCTGTCGAAATTGACCGGCGAGTTGCTCACCGATCTGAAGATGGGCGGGATGGATTTCTCGATTTCTCCATCGACCCGCAAGACCAGCGAAGACACCTTGCTCAAGGATGCAGTGACGGCATTCAAGGCCCGTGCACAACTGGTCACCGAGGCGCTTGGCGGGACCGGCTACAAACTGGTCAACCTGAACCTCAACACCTCGGGCTATCCACAGCCTTATTTGCGCGCGCCGGTCATGATGATGAAGTCGTCGCGTGAAGACGCTATGCCTACCCCAGACGTTGAAGCGGGCACCAGCCAGGTCAGCGTTGCGGCTGACGGCGTGATCGAAGTCGCCATCCCTTGATTGTTCAGGCGGCAACAGACGTTGCCGCCGCTTTCCCACGCCCTGCACGACGATCTTCTCGCCACCTTCGGCTGAGCCTTACAGCCCTTGGCGGGATGCCTGATTCCCTGAAAACTCCCCGTCCGTAAAATCGCCCCTGCATCAACCGCACATACTCCTGCGTAACGCCGAGCGAACATTCTACGAGCCTTTACGCGCCTCTTTATCAAGGAATCACGGATGAATCCTGTCATCACGCCAGTACCGCTACCCAAACCAGCACCCTTCGAAGCCGGTCACGGTAACGAACACAAGGCCACCCACAGCTCGATCGAAGCCATCCTTGAACAGGCCGGTTTTTCGAAGCATGAGCGACGCGCCATCTATTTTGGCAACTGGTTGCGTGATTACTCGCAGCTGCTCGACCCCAAGATCGTCCGCGCCACCACTATGCCCAAGAACTTCCCGGACATGCTGTCTCGCGAAGCGCTGACCAAAATCGTCGACGTGCTTGCCGTGGATGAATTCATCGACCTGATGAAGGCAGACCGACCGAGCTTTGAGGTCACCCCCAAACGACTCGGGGTCTACCGCGCCACCGAGCACATCGACAATCCCAAGGCCATCAACCCGCAACCTGCCAATGCCAGGGAACGCGACGCTGACTTTGAACCGTGGGTTCTGCCGGGCGATCCGATACTGGAAGTCGACTCCGATACGTCCATGAAGCGCTACATTCAACGCTCTGTCGACGTCATGACCCAACAACTGAATGTCGCGGCACAGGCTGGTCGTGATTCCACCGACGGGCTGCGGGCACTGGGATCGGCGCTGCACATTCTCGAAGATTTTTTTGCTCACTCCAATTTCGTCGAGCTCAGCCTGATCAGGCTGGGCCATACCAAGGTACTGCCCTGGACCTCCGAAGCCGACTGCAAACATCGGCTGCCATTGGTCACCGGCATGTTCAGTGGCAGCGATATCATTGCCAGCCTGGCTGCGCCCCTGGGCAAAATCCTGTTCTCTGCCGAGCAAAAGCCCTTTGAAGCGACCGAAGCCGGCAAGCGTTATCAGCGCGACCAGATCATTCAGATCCTGCTCAGCGAATATCCCGATCCGCAGCTCTACGATGCTCACGAAGCGTTTCTGGCCACCCGCGATGAATGGGCCAACCTGCCTTTTGCCGAACAGGTCGAGAAGTTCTACTGGTACATCGGTACGCCGGGAAGAATCGCCAGTCATGCGATTGGCACCGTGATGCAAGGCCTGACCACCTTTCTTGGTAACAGCGTGGGCGACGTACAGACCGGCCTGGGCGATGACCCGAACACCAGTGGCTCGACCGATCCATCCCACTCACAACTGGCCAAGGATCATGCAGAGCATCCTCTGCATGATCTGGCGGCGCTTCTGGCGCGAACAGCGGTACTCAAAGTAGGCCAGGCCATCGCCAGCCAGTGGGCAGGCAAGGCAGATGCTGGCCACGCGGCCCACGTTGCAACTCAATACATGACCCATCCCATGGGCAGTATCTGGCAGGATTCGCTGGTGGATGAATGGGCAAACCTGAATCCCGGGTCCGTCAAGAGAGCGACGGTCAAAAGTGATCTGGATCTGGGTCATGCGCACTTGCAGCAAGAGGCTCAAAACGCGTTGCGTCAGTTCGAGGATGAAAGCGTGAGCTTCCTGAAGATTTTTCAGGAGAGTAACTCGCTGTCTGACCTGTGGAACAAAATCACCGGCAAGTAAGAAGTTTGTCCCGACACTCGCATGTGCGGCACTATCCGTTGTCTATCTTTCATCGATATTCAGGCACGGTCATTGCCGCACTTCGCGAGGACTACATGAAACAGACGATCTTCAAACCGCTGCTCCTGAGTACCGCGCTGCTGGCCTGCGCCCCCTTGGCACAGGCTGCCAGCACACTGGTCTATTGTTCGGAAGCAAGTCCGGCCGGGTTCGATCCAAGCCAGTACACCAGCGGCACCGACTTCGACGCTTCAGCCGAAACCGTGTTCAACCGCCTGACCCAGTTCAAGCGTGGCGGCACCGAAGTGGAGCCTGGGTTGGCGACGAGCTGGGACGTTTCACCGGACGGTCTGACCTACACTTTCCATCTGCGCGAAGGTGTGAAGTTCCACACCACGGACTATTTCACGCCTACCCGTACGTTCAACGCAGACGACGTGCTGTTCACCTTCAATCGCTTGCTTGACCCGAATCATCCATTCCGCAAGGCCTACCCTTCAGAGTCGCCGTACTTCACCGACATGGGGCTCAACACGACGATCAAGAGCATCGACAAGGTCGACGCAACAACCGTCAAGTTCACGCTGAACAACATTGATGCCGCATTCGTCCAGAACCTCGCCATGAGCTTTGCGTCCATTCAGTCAGCTGAATACGCTGATCAATTGATGAAAGAAGGCAAGGCGCAGGAGCTGAACCAGAAGCCGATCGGCACCGGGCCGTTCGTCTTCAAGCGTTACCAGAAGGACTCCCAGATTCGCTATGTCGGTAACACCGAATACTGGAAGCCCGAAGATGTGAAGATCGACAACCTGATCTTCTCGATCACCAGCGATGCGGCGGTGCGTTTGCAGAAGCTCAAGGCGGGCGAGTGCCAGGTCAGTGGCTACCCTCGCCCACAAGACATCGAAGATATGCAGAAGGACCCGAAGCTCAAGGTGCTCAGCCAGCCGGGCTTCAACCTGGGCTTCCTGGCCTACAACGTCACGCACGCTCCGCTGGACCAACTCAAGGTACGGCAAGCACTGGACATGGCCATAGATAAGCCTGCCATCATCAAGGCGGTCTACCAGAGCGCCGGGCAACTGGCTGAAAACGCCATGCCGCCAGGCCAATGGAGCTACGACCCGACCATCAAGGACGCGCCCCACGATCTGACCAAAGCCAGGCAGTTGCTCAAGGAAGCCGGTGTAGCGCCTGGCACAAAGATCGACCTTTGGGCCATGACCGTGCAACGCGCCTCGAACCCGAACGCTCGCATGTCGGCGCAGATGATTCAGGCTGACTGGGACAAGATCGGCATCAAGGCCAACATCGTCAGCTATGAATGGGGCGAGTACATCAAACGTGCCAAGGCAGGTGAACACGATGCAATGATCTACGGCTGGACCGGCGACAACGGTGACCCGGATAACTGGCTCGGCGTGCTCTACAGTTGTGCAGCGGTCAAAGGCAGCAACTACGCCAAATGGTGTGACCCCGCGTACGACAAGCTGGTGCAACAGGCCAAGGTCACTACCAACCGTGACGAGCGCATAAAGCTTTACCAGCAAGCCCAGCACATCCTCAAGGCGCAGGTCCCGATCACGCCGATTGCCAACTCCAAAGTGTTCCAGCCAATGCGCAAGGAAGTACAGGACTTCAAGATCAGTCCATTCGGGTTGACGCCGTTCTACGGTGTCAGTCTGAGCAACTGAGGTAACACTAAGGCGCCAACCGGGTGCATTTCTCACATCCGGTTGCGCCAAAACAGTGCGCTAAATGTTTCAAAATACGTCGCGCAAACGATCAAATGTGTAGAAAATTACACTTTCGCGACATTCCTGTACGATCGTGCCACTCTTTGTTGCTTCTTTGGCGTCAACGTCTTGCTTTGGGTATGGCCCCTGCATAAGTATCGGATGGATCGGCTCACGAGGTCGGTCCCTCTTATCAAAAAATGACAACAACTGAGGCCACCATGCTCAAAAACGCGGTCATCCCGTTTCTAGTCGGCGCCACCCTGCTCGCCAGTGCACCCTTCGCCCACGCTGCATCGAACCTGGTGTTCTGCTCCGAGGGCAGCCCGGCGGGTTTTGACCCGGCCCAGTACACTACCGGCACGGATTTCGACGCTTCGGCAGAGACCATGTTCAACCGTCTGGCCCAGTTCGAACGTGGCGGCACTGCCGTTCAGCCAGGTCTGGCAACCAGCTGGGACGTTTCCGAAGACGTACTGACGTACACCTTCCATCTGCGCAAGGGCGTCAAGTTCCACACCACGCCGTACTTCAAGCCATCCCGCGACTTCAATGCCGATGACGTGCTGTTCACGTTCAACCGCATGATCGACAGCGATATGCCGTTCCGCAAAGCGGCGCCGACCGAATTCCCTTATTTCACCGACATGGGCATGGACAAGAACATCGCCAAGGTCGAGAAGGTTGACGACTACACCGTCAAGTTCGTGTTGAACACTGTTGACGCTGCGTTCATCCAGAACCTGGCCATGAGCTTCGCCTCGATCCAGTCGGCCGAATACGCGGCGCAACTGCTCAAGGAAGGCCGTCCTGCCGATATCAACCAGAAGCCGATCGGCACTGGCCCGTTCGTGTTCAAGAGCTACCAGAAAGATTCCAACATCCGGTTCACCGGCAACAAGGACTACTGGAAGCCTGAAGACGTCAAGATCGACAACCTGATCTTTGCAATCACCACCGACGCATCGGTGCGCATGCAGAAGCTCAAGAAAAACGAATGCCAGATCACGGCCTACCCACGTCCCGCCGACCTGGAGCCGTTGAAGGCGGACAAGAACCTGCAGATGCCTCATCAGGCTGGTTTCAACCTGGGTTACATCGCTTATAACGTGATGGACCAGATCAAGGGTGAGGACCGTCCAAACCCGATGGCACAACTGAAAGTGCGTCAGGCACTGGACATGGCCGTCAACAAGCAACAGATCATCGACTCGGTCTACCAGGGCGCAGGCCAGCTGGCGGTCAACGCCATGCCGCCAACCCAGTGGTCCTACGATGACACCATCAAGGATGCCAAGTATGACCCTGAGAAAGCCCGCGCGCTGCTCAAGGAAGCCGGCATCAAGGAAGGTACCGAGATCACCCTCTGGGCGATGCCAGTGCAGCGTCCTTACAACCCCAACGCCAAGTTGATGGCTGAAATGCTCCAGTCTGACTGGAAGAAAATCGGTATCAACGCCAAGATCGTCAGCTATGAGTGGGGCGAGTACATCAAGCGCTCCAAAACCGGTGAAAACGGCGCCATGCTGATCGGCTGGAGCGGCGACAACGGTGACCCGGACAACTGGCTCGGCACCCTGTTTGGTTGTGATGCCATCAGCGGCAACAACTTCTCCAAATGGTGTGACAAGCCGTACGACGCTGTGATCAAGCAGGCCAAGGCAACACCTTATCAGGCCAAGCGCATTGAGTTGTACAAGCAGGCTCAACACCTCCTCAAGGACGCCGTGCCGATGACGCCTATCGCGCACTCGACCGTCTATCAGCCAATGCGCACCAGCGTACAGGACTTCAGGATCAGCCCGTTCGGCTTGAACTCCTTCTACGGTGTCAGCGTGAAGTAAACGCACTGGACTGCGCTGCACTTACAGCGCAGTCCATGTTTTAACCGAGCTGAAAACCATGAAAGCTAGTTGAGCAAGTGCCACTAGAGGCACGAGCCTACTTGATTAATGGCTTTTTCCTACATGCTCTGCAGCCTTCGGGCCTATTTACCGCATGCCTTTACCGACTTACCGTCGACAGGTACTGAAACAGGCAGTGAGCCATCAACTGGTTTACTGCGTGCGGGCTGTTGAGCGTGTTGTTCAGGTTATCGCCTCGAGGCCTGGTAGTTATCGAGCCTGAGTGCTCGTCCTTTGAAGGATAGGGATCATCATGCGTAAAAACCTCGCGATCGCGTCATGCCTCAGCCTTGGGCTGTTTGCATTGACGCCGCTGGCCCATGCGGCGAGCAACCTGGTGTTCTGTTCTGAAGCAAGCCCGGCAGGCTTCGACAGCGCCCAATACACATCGGCCACTGACAACGACGCTTCCGAGCCGATCTACAACCGCCTCACCGAATTCAAGCAAGGCGACACCACGGTCGTTCCGGGGTTGGCCACGTCCTGGGACGTCTCGCCTGACGGGCTGGTCTACACCTTCCATCTTCGCGAAGGCGTGAAATTCCACACCAGCAAAACCTTCAAGCCCACCCGTGACTTCAACGCTGATGACGTGTTGTTCACGTTCAACCGCATGCTCAAGACTGATCATCCGTTTCGTGTCGCCTACCCGACCGAATTCCCTTATTTCACAGGGATGGGGCTGAACAAGAAGATCAAGTCGGTCGAGAAGACCGATCCGATGACTGTCGTTTTCACACTGAACACGGTAGACGCTGCGTTCGTTCAGAACATCGCGATGAACTTCGCCGGGATTCTGTCTGCCGAGTACGCTGAACAGTTGATGGCCAGCGGCGACGTGCGTGACATCAATCAGCAGCCGATTGGCACGGGTCCTTTTGTGTTTCAGCGCTACCAGAAAGACTCGCAGATCCGCTATCGCGGCAACAAGGAGTACTGGGCACCTGAGCGAGTGAAGATCGACCAACTGATTTTCGCCATCAACACCGACGCCTCGGTGCGCATGCAGAAGCTGCGCAAGAACGAGTGCCAGGTCACCCTCAATCCGCGCCCCGCCGACCTGGAAGCACTTCGGGCCGACAAGCAGCTGAAGGTCATGGAGCGTCCGGGCTTCAACCTGGGTTACATCTCCTACAACGTGCGGCATGAGCCTCTGGGCAATCTGCAAGTGCGTCAGGCGCTGGACATGGCCGTCAACAAGAAAGCCATTATCAACGCGGTTTACCAGGGCGCAGGTCAACTGGCCGTCAACGCGATGCCGCCGACCCAGTGGTCTTACGACGACACCATCAAGGACGCTGCCTACGATCCGGAAAAAGCCAGCAAGATGCTGCGCGATGCCGGCATCAAGGAAGGCACCGAACTGACCCTGTGGGCCATGCCGGTACAGCGTCCTTACAACCCCAACGCCAAGTTGATGGCCGAAATGCTTCAGTCCGACTGGGCGAAGGTCGGCATCAAGGTCAAGATTGTCAGTTATGAATGGGGCGAGTACCTCAAGCGCACCAAGAACGGCGAACATGACATCTCGCTCATTGGCTGGACCGGTGACAACGGTGACCCGGATAACTGGCTCGGCACGCTCTACAGTTGCGCGGCAATTGGTGGCAACAACTACTCGATGTGGTGCGATGAAAAGTACGATCAGTTGATCAAGGCTGCCATCGCCACCACTGATAGAGAGCAGCGGACCGACCTGTACAAACAGGCGCAACGCTACCTCAAGGAACAGGTCCCGATCACTCCGATCGCGCACTCTACGGTCAATCAGCCGCTGCGCGCCGAAGTTGAAGGTTTCCATGTAAGCCCATTTGGCCGCAACAACTTCTCAGGCGTCAGCGTCGCCGAATAACACTAAAAACAGCTGCATCGCTCGCCGCCCGACTGGCGGCGAGCGGTGTCGCCTGCGCCCGAAACAAATAGCAAAGCGGGTTTAAGACCCCGCATCACTAAAGCCAGAACTCAAAAAACTGGCGTTTATAAAAGCACCAAGGGAGCTGTAGATCGTGAAAAAAACCAGCACTGCATTACTGGCGTTGTCCCTCTCCTCGTTCGGCTTGATGGCTCAGGCAGAGCCTACCAGCCAGGCCTTCGTGCCAACCGAGCTGAACAGCAAGAATGCACAGGCCGAAGCCAATGGCTTCATCGAAGATCAACACCTGACGGGCACCACCCGTAACTGGTACGCCAACGAACTGCGCCGTCGCGACAGCACGTTCTCCTACACGGAAGACGGCGTCAGAAAGCAGACCCCGCGCCGTATCAACTGGCAACAGGGCACCATCGTCAACTACACCTCGGGCTTCACCCAGGGCGTAGTAGGCTTCTCCACCGAACTGGCCCTGTACAACGCCATTGCGCTGGACCGTGACACCGGTGACTTCGCTGGCAGCTCGAACCGTACTCTGGCAGACAGCGACGGTGACGCCGTCGGCCAGTGGAGCAAAATGGGTCTGGGCAACGTCAAGGCCCGTGTTTCCAACACCACGCTGACCATGGGTCGCCAGTCGGTCAACACGCCGGTCATCGCGTTCATCGGCAACCGCGCACTGCCTTCCAGCTTCCAGGGTTTTGCAGTCAAGAGCGACGAGTTCAACAACCTGTCCCTGCAGGGCGGCAGCTTCGATCGCGTCTCGCCACGTATGGAACAGAGCCTGGACAAGTTCCGCTCCGAATACGGCGACCGCAGCCAGACCGCAGATCGTCTGGACATGTTCGGTGCTGACTACAAGCCGTTCGAAAGCCTGACTACCAGCTTCTACGCGTCGAACCTGGAAGACTTCTGGCACCAGTACTACTTCGGTTTCACCCATGAAATGGGTGACAGCAAAGTCTTCGCACTGAGCAGCAACCTGAACTACTACAAGACCAAGGATGCCGGTCAAAGCAAGCTGGGCGCTATCGACAACGATACCTACAGCCTGTCCTTCACCGGTACGCACAACGCCCACAGCGTGAGCATTGCCTACCAGGAAGTCGCCGGTAACGAGTACTTCGACTACGCGCACGACACCAACGCCATCTTCCTGGCCAACTCCCTGCTCTCGGACTTCAACGGCCCGAACGAGAAGTCCCTGCAGATCGCTTACGTGCTGAACATGGCCGAATACGGCGTGCCTGGCCTGAAATTCAACATCTATCAGGCTCGCGGCTGGGACATCGACGGTACCCATTACAAAGGCACCGGCTACACCGACGTGCTGGCAATGGACGGCGAAACGCATTACGAGTACGGCATCGGCACGTCGTACTCTGTACAGTCCGGCCCGCTCAAGGCAACCGCTATCCGCGCGACCTACACCACGCACCGCGCCAGCGAAAATCAGGCTGACGGCAACATCAATGAGTTCCGTCTGGTGACCACCATTCCGTTCAACATTCTGTAAATGGTCTTGAAGGGCCGGCTGACCTTGCGTCAGCTGGCCCTTTGCACGGCATAAAGGAGACTTCCATTGAAACTGCTATCGCTCCGCGCTTCGATCGCCATTGCGCTGTTAAGCGCTGCTGCAACTGTCTCGGCCAAGCCGCTGGTAGTCTGCACAGAGGCCAGTCCTGAAGGCTTCGACATCGTGCAGTACACGACCGCTGTCACGGCAGATGCCTCGGCAGAAACCATTCTCGAACGTCTGGTTGCCTTCACACCCGGCACCACCGACACCGTGCCAGGCCTGGCCGAAAGCTGGGACATCAGCGAGGACGGCCTGACTTACACCTTCAAGCTGCGCCAGGGGGTCAAGTTCCAGACCACCGACTATTTCAAACCTACCCGTGACATGAATGCCGATGACGTGGTCTGGAGCTTCCAGCGCCAGCTCGACCCCAAGCATCCGTGGCATGCACTTTCGCTGGTCGGTTACCCTTATTTCGAAAGCATGGGTTTTCAAGACCTTATTAAAAGCGTCGAAAAAGTCGACGACCATACGGTAAAATTCATCCTCTCTCGCCCAGAGTCGCCATTCCTGCGTGATCTGGCCATGCCGTTCACCTCGATCTACTCGGCCGAGTACGCCGATCAGCTGCTGAAGAGCAAAAAGACCGCCGAATTCAACAGTAAACCGATCGGCACAGGGCCGTTCATCCTGACCCGCTATGCCAAGGATGCCCAGGTCCGTTATAAAGCCAACCCGGATTACTGGAAGGGCAAAGTGCCCAGTGAAACGCTGATTTTTGCGATCACGCTGGACAACAACACCCGTCTGCAAAAGCTCAAGGCGAACGAATGTCAGGTTGCGCTTTATCCAAAACCTGACGATATTGCCAACATCAAGGCCGACCCCAATCTCAAGATCGACGAGATGGAGTCCATGATGACCAGCTATGTCGCGATCAACACGTCGCACAAATACCTGAGCGACGCGCGAGTGCGGCAGGCGATCAACCTGGCTTTCGACAAGAAGTCCTACATCAGGGCTCTGTTTGGCGAAGGCAAGGCCACCGAGGGCGTGGGTCCGTACCCACCGACCATGATTGGCTACGACACCGACAGCCAAAGCCCTGCGTACGATCCGGAAAAAGCCCGGGCCCTGCTCAAAGACGCAGGCGTTCCCGACGGCCAGGTGTTCACCCTGTTTGCCCGCAATGGTGGCGCGGTGACCAACCCCAATCCGATGGTGGGCGCACAGATGCTCCAGTCGGACCTGGCCAAGGTGGGCATCAAGATAGACATTCGCATCATGGAATGGGGCGAAATGCTCAAACGCGCCAAGAACGGCGAACATGACATGGTTTTTGCAGGATGGGCTGGCGACAATGGCGACCCGGACAACTTCCTGACCCCCAACCTGAGCTGCGATGCAGCGAAGAATGGCGAGAACTATGCCCGTTGGTGCAACAAGGCGTTTGAAGAGGCGATCACCAAGGCTCGGGAAATTACCGAACCGACCGAACGTGCCGCTCTCTATAAGCAGGCTCAGCAAGTGTTCAATCAGGAACAGCCATGGATCACTCTGGCTTACCCGAAGCTTTTCGTTGCAATGCGTAAAAATGTCGAAGGCTTTCATATCAGCCCGCTGACCAATAACAACTTCACCACGACCGGGGTGAAGTAGAAAAAACCACCGCCCGCGCTCCACAAGAGCAAGGGCGGTATGCCTGACCGGCTGATGAGGTACACCACGAGATGTTTAGTTTTATTGCCCGCCGGGTGGGATTACTGATCCCTACCTTCTTCGGCATCACCCTGCTGACGTTCGCCCTGATTCGCCTGATCCCTGGCGACCCTGTCGAAGTCATGATGGGCGAGCGCCGGGTCGACCCGGAAATGCACGCCCAGGCCATGGAACGCCTTGGCTTGAACAAACCGCTGTATGCGCAGTACATCGATTACATCGGCAAACTCGCCCAGGGCGACCTCGGTGAATCGTTGCGTACCCGTACCAGCGTCTGGACCGAATTCACCTCGCTGTTCCCGGCAACCCTTGAGTTGTCGCTGGCAGCGCTGATCTTCGCTGGCGTTCTAGGCTTGCTCGCCGGGGTCATCGCGGCACTCAAACGAGGGTCCCTGTTCGACCATGGGGTCATGGGGATCTCTCTGGCTGGCTACTCGATGCCGATTTTCTGGTGGGGCCTGATTCTCATCATGTTCTTCTCGGTATCGCTGGGCTGGACGCCCGTGTCCGGGCGGATCGACCTGCTGTATGACATCCCGCCGGTGACAGGCTTCATGCTGATCGACACGTTGCTCAGCGATGAACCCGGTGCGTTTCTGGATGCGCTGCACCACCTCATCCTTCCGGCCATCGTGCTGGGCACCATTCCGTTGGCGGTAATCGCCCGGATGACGCGCTCCTCAATGCTTGAAGTGCTGCGTGAAGACTACGTGCGTACGGCTCGGGCCAAGGGTCTGTCGCCTGCTCGCGTGGTGTTTGTTCACGGCCTGCGCAACGCGCTGATCCCTGTGTTGACCGTTTTCGGTCTGCAGGTCGGCACGTTGCTCGCCGGTGCGGTACTGACCGAAACGATCTTCTCCTGGCCAGGTATCGGCAAGTGGCTGATCGAAGCCATCGGTGCCCGTGATTATCCGGTCGTGCAAAACGGCATTCTGCTGATCGCCTGCCTGGTGATCCTGGTCAACTTCGTGGTGGACATCCTCTACGGCTTTGCCAACCCACGCATCCGACACCAGCGCTGAGATCATCGATATGAGCACACCTACTCCAGCGGTAGCAGTCGATCAAAGCCTGCTTTACCCGTCCCCGTACAAAGAATTCTGGCAAGCGTTCTCGAAAAACAAAGGCGCCGTTGCCGGCCTGATGTTCATGATCCTGATCGTGTTCTGTGCCCTGTTCGCCCCATGGGTTGCACCGCATGATCCAAGCGAGCAATACCGCGACTTCCTGCTGACCCCACCGGTCTGGCTCGAAGGCGGGCAATGGCAGTTCATCCTCGGCACCGACGAGTTGGGTCGCGATCTGCTCTCGCGTCTGATCCAGGGCTCGCGCCTGTCGCTGCTGATCGGCCTGGCCTCGGTGGTGATGTCGTTGATTCCCGGCATCCTGCTCGGCCTGCTGGCGGGTTTCTTCCCGCGTGTTCTGGGCCCATCGGTGATGCGCCTGATGGACATCATGCTTGCCCTGCCGTCGCTGTTGCTGGCCGTGGCCATCGTCGCCATTCTCGGCCCTGGCCTGATCAACACCGTGATCGCCATCGCAATCGTGTCGCTGCCGTCCTATGTTCGTCTGACCCGCGCTGCGGTGATGGGCGAGTTGAACCGTGACTACGTGACCGCTGCACGTCTGGCCGGCGCAACACTGCCACGCCTGATGTTCATCACCGTGCTGCCCAACTGCATGGCGCCGCTGATTGTTCAGGCGACCCTGAGTTTCTCCTCGGCGATTCTCGATGCTGCAGCACTGGGCTTCCTGGGTCTTGGCGTACAACCGCCGACGCCTGAGTGGGGCACCATGCTCGCCTCGGCCCGCGACTACATCGAACGCGCCTGGTGGGTCGTGAGCCTGCCTGGTCTGACCATTTTGCTCAGCGTGCTGGCAATCAACCTGATGGGCGACGGTCTGCGCGATGCGCTGGACCCGAAACTCAAGAACGCCGCCTGAGGAGATTCGTATGTCACTTTTGCAAATCAAGAATCTCAACGTTCGCTTCGGCGATGCCAAGGCTGTGCCCGTCGTCGACGGTCTGTCCCTGAGCGTCGACAAAGGCGAAGTTCTGGCCATCGTTGGCGAATCGGGCTCCGGTAAATCCGTGACCATGATGGCGCTGATGGGGTTGATCGATTCACCTGGCATCATCACCGCCGACGCGCTGGAATTTGATGGCAAGGACTTGCTCAAACTCAACGCCCGTCAGCGTCGTCGTATCATCGGCAAGGACCTGGCGATGGTGTTTCAGGACCCGATGACCGCACTCAACCCCAGCTACACCGTGGGCTTCCAGATCGAGGAGGTCCTGCGTCAGCATCTGGGCATGTCGGGCAAGGCCGCGCGCCAGCGTGCGCTGGAGCTGCTGGAAAAAGTTGAAATCCCGGGGGCTGCTGCGCGCCTCAACGCCTACCCGCACCAGTTGTCCGGCGGCATGAGCCAGCGCGTGGCAATTGCAATGGCGATTGCCGGCGAACCGAAACTGTTGATCGCCGACGAGCCGACCACTGCACTGGATGTCACCATTCAGGCGCAGATCATGGAGCTGCTGCTGAGCCTGCAGAAAGAGCAGGACATGGCGCTGGTGCTGATCACCCACGACCTGGCCGTCGTTGCCGAAACCGCACAGCGGGTTTGCGTGATGTACGCAGGCCAGGCTGTTGAAGTGGGTCAGGTACCGGGGCTGTTCGAAGTCCCTGCTCACCCTTACAGCGAAGCATTGCTCGCTGCCATTCCCGAGCACAGCATGGGCGCCGAGCGTCTGGCGACCCTGCCGGGCATGGTGCCGGGCCGCTATGACCGTCCGCAAGGATGCCTGCTCTCGCCGCGCTGCCCGTACGTGCGCGACAACTGCCGGACTGAACGCCCCGCCCTGGACCCGAAAGCCCATAGCCTGGCGCGTTGTTTCTACCCATTGAATCAGGAGGTGGCGTAATGAGTGTTGTACTGACCGCCCGCGACCTTACCCGTCATTACGAAGTGTCCCGTGGCCTGTTCAAGGGCACGGCTCTGGTGCGCGCCCTTAACGGGGTGTCGTTTGAACTGGAAGCCGGTAAGACACTGGCAGTGGTCGGCGAGTCCGGCTGTGGCAAGTCCACACTGGCCCGCGCGCTGACACTGATCGAAGAACCGTCATCCGGCTCGCTGAAGATCGCTGGCCAGGAAGTCACCGGAGCGAGCAAGGCCGAACGCAAGCAATTGCGCAAGGACGTGCAGATGGTGTTCCAGAGCCCTTACGCTTCGCTGAACCCGCGCCAGAAGGTCGGCGATCAGCTGGGCGAGCCGCTGTTGATCAATACCAGACTGTCGGCTGCCGAGCGTCGCGAAAAAGTCCAGGCGATGATGGCTCAGGTCGGTTTGCGCCCCGAGCACTATCAGCGTTACCCGCACATGTTCTCCGGTGGTCAGCGCCAGCGTATCGCACTGGCCCGGGCCATGATGCTGCAGCCAAAGGTACTCGTGGCGGATGAACCGACATCGGCACTGGACGTGTCGATTCAGGCTCAGGTGCTGAACCTGTTCATGGACCTGCAGCAGGAGTTCAACACCGCCTACGTGTTCATTTCCCACAACCTGTCGGTGGTGCGTCACGTCGCCGATACGGTGTTGGTCATGTACCTGGGGCGGCCTGCGGAAATGGGCCCGAAAGAGGAAATCTACAACCGTCCTCTGCACCCTTACACCCAGGCGCTGCTGTCGGCGACCCCGACCATCCACCCGGACCCGCTCAAGCCGAAGATCAAGATCGTCGGTGAGCTGCCCAACCCGCTCAACCCGCCAAGCGGCTGCGCCTTCCACAAGCGCTGCCCTTACGCAACCGAGCGTTGCTCAACCGACGAACCCGCATTGCGTCTCGTCGACAACCGCCAGGTGGCCTGCCACTACGCCGAGCAATTCGTAGCAGCCTGACCTTCAACGCAACAAACAACGCCGCCCGTCTGACCTCACCTGAACCTGGTTCTGGTGAGAGCCAGCCGGGCGGCGTTCCTTTTGCTGACGAAGAGACCGATATGTTCACTGATAATCTCAGATCAATATCAGCTCAGCCCAGCTCAGCTCAGCTCAGCTCAGCGATCAGAATCGAAAAAAGCCCAGCCACAGCAGCCCCAAAAACAAACAGCTCTTTTCTGCCACGATAGCCGCCACACCGCCGAACGCGACGTAAGGTGCAGGCTGAGTTCTGGCGCTGATCCGGGGGGCAATCGGCATGGATGCCGATTGAGCTGCACCGGGCCATG
>Ga0265798_10000467_pt1 | contig 67866 bp, 60 predicted proteins | sample P3T30metagenome_FD_192430 | JGI IMG/M metagenome (GOLD analysis project Ga0265798, IMG submission 192430) | Plant litter microbial communities from East Loma Ridge, Irvine, California - P3 T30 | ecosystem: Environmental > Terrestrial > Plant litter > Unclassified | place: USA: California... | reverse complement strand
ATTGCGACTCGTTGGATATGTGGGGTCGGAGGAGAGGTTGTAGAGTTCGAGTGAGCCTTTGCCTTTGTATGAGCCTGCTGCGAGGAGGGTGTGGCTGTGGGCTGGGTAGGGGAGGGATGAGAGGCATGAGAGGCGCGCGCCGGAGTGTACGGTGCCGCGGAGGCGCGGGAAAAAGCGGCGGTCGAAGTTTAGGAGGGAGGTGAAGCGGCCTGCGACCCAGATGGTGTCGTCTGGGAGGTGTCGGATGGATAGGGCGCCGGGTTGCGAGAGGGAGACGTGGTTGCCGAGAGTTGCGGTTTCGAGGCTGTTTGATGGGCCGCTGATGAGCTCGCAGCGCGTTGATGAAGGTGGGGCTGGGGCTGGGGGTTTGCGGAAGTCGTGTAGGTGCAATGTCCAGTTTGTTCCGACTGTCAACGGGGTTGTGTGATGTGCTTCCGACAGGGCGGTGATTGGGAAGGGGTACGGTGTCCGCGAGACGACTTGCAGAGTATTGATGTCGACTTCGTTGAGGACGTTTTGCACTGCGAAAAAGCCTTTTTGCAGCTTGTCGTCAATGCTTACGCACTCTACAGCGCCCGTCTCCGTCATGATAGCTTGACTCTGGCTCAGTCGCGTGTCGTAGTCTAGATCCGAGCCGCGATTCGATAGTAGTCCGATATTCGTCTTTGAGATCATCTTTCCCATCCGCTCGCTCTGAGCACTTGCGTCCCAGATGCATATACTTCCATCGTCCATTGGCGCAATGAGCCTGTGCGCCAACCCCTCGTCATCGAATAGTATTCCCGCACCCGTAGCTTCGCGCCTGACTTCGTCTTCATCGCGCCCTTCGTTGCCAGCATCTTGGAAGAAGCTCAGTTGCTGCGGCGCATGGCGCTGTATGAAGTCTTGGTACCAGTTGACCTTCTCGCCAGGGTAACTTGGGTCCCATTTCGTCCTCAGTGCTTCCCACTTCGTCTCCCTAGTGTTCTCGGCGCTTGACGCATGCGCATCGTGTCCATTCGTGTCCAGGACATTGGCGATGTTGTTCGCGGCGGTGATGAGTTCGGCGAGGCGCGGATCGATATCGGATGTGGCTTCGATGCGCCGGCGCCGGCGTTCAGCAATAGAGTGCGTGAAGCAGTGTGTCTTCCATAGATTGTTGTCGCGCGAGAGGCCGAGGAGCTGGCGCGATACGATTGAGAGGTTCACGAGTTCGGCGGGTTCGAGGTCTGTGGTCGTGGTTGTTAGTGGTGGGTGGGGTGGAGATAAGCTGGGGATAGTGTACACGCGATGATTTGGAGGATGAGCTCGTGTGGGAGGTGTTTCATGATGTAGGTATACAGGAGGATATAGGGTTGGTAGAAGCGTAGGAAGAGTGTTAGAGGTAGGAATGCTGTGTGGAAGGAGCAATGGCGGATGCGACGCGTTTATCTCGAGTTGCGATCAAGAGCCATAGCTCCGGTACGAAGGGCTGACGACATACGGTACATGACTCGCGCCTTTCTACCGTCAGGCAATCTGTAAGCTGAGGGCGTCTTCATCATCGCGCCCTTTCTATGGAATGATGTCGAGTCCACCAGCAATTTCACGCACATCTTGCACGCACCCATAGTCGGCAGTTGATAGCTGAAAGAAAAAACAATCTTTGTCGTTCAAAGGAATTGGTATCTCTGCCTGCGCCCAAGGTAAATGAACCTTCAATTATGTACACCCGAACACCACCTTATCCATTCGTAAAGCACTGAAACTACCTTTGATGAATTGCAAGCATGTGCTCCCGGAACGCCAAGCTAAACACACAGTCCCACTACCGCACCTGCTTCTCAAGATCCTCGGGCGGTGTCTTGACCGTCGGCAACTCTGCCGCCGCCTGAGATGGCCGATACGCCTGATACTGCTGCGCGCCCTCCTTCTCGTTGATCACCGGCATAATGCTCGTATCCGCCAGCTCCATCGCATTCGGTGGATGAGCGAAACCACCTTGGTTCATACCCGGTGAATAGCGAGGCGGTGCGCTGCCCCACGTCGCACGACCGTCGCCGTTCCCACCTCCAAGGCCAACAGTATCCGGCGCAAATGCAGGTCCGTTGCCGGCCTGGAAGCCTGTTCCTGATGGTAGCTCTGCGTGTCCTGGGACGTTGGATACGGGACGCGTGGCTCCGATAGGTGCGCCGTCGATTTCTGATGTGCCCGGCTGCGAGTGCCTGTACACGTCCTTGCCGAGTTTCCCACCTGCGAAGGCTGGTGACACTGAGCTACCATCCATTTCTGGTGAATCTTTGTACGGAGCGGTCTTCTTCTGGGTCCGGCGTTTGCGCAGCAGCCAGATGAGGATGCCGAGGAGGGCGAGGGCGAGCGGAATGCCAACGGCGCATCCGATGATGACACCGAGGTTGGAGCCGGAGCCAGAGCCAGAGCCGCTGTTAGACGGACTGTTCGTATTTGCGCCTGGCGTTGGCGTGGCATAAATAGTGACAGGGACCGTGACAATTTGGCCATTGGGCCCAGACGACACACTCTGCGATACCGAAACTGGCGTGGGTGAAGCGGACGGGCGTGATGATATTGCTGCGTTCCTGGACGAAGGGTTGCCGGCCGTCGACGAGTCAGGTTCAGGTGTGCGCGAAGGTTGGCTGCCACCTCCGGACTCACTCGCCAGGCCCGTGATCGAGGAGAGGACGGGGGCAGAAGATGCCTGGTTGCGACCAATCGTTGCATATGGCCTGCCGTCTTGGAGCTGGAAGAACGGACGTGGAGCCGGAGACTCTTGACAGCACTTGACGTTCACATTGTCGGCATTACAGCACCAGTCGTCGTTGTGGTTGGAGCACTGGGCCATCGCCTCGCCGCCGGGTCGATCTTTGTCTATTTTCGAGTTAGCCCAAACGCCCGGGGAGGAACAGAAGTCGTACTGTAGGTGCATAGGTTTGAGGGACAGCCTGGTGAGTTCCAGTTTCTGTCGGTACAGCTGTAGGTTCCGTATATCTTGGCTGCAGGGTTGTAGCATAGGCCGTTGTCGAGACACTCCCATGTGTCTGGGCAGCATGCTGAGCCTTCAGCTGAGGAGCATGGCTTCTCTGAATCAGCGGCTAAAGATTTATTGGGGTAGTCTGTCAATGTCAGTAATCGAAACCTCGAACAACAGCGCACGACTTACAGCATTGCGCGTCTTGAGCGACAACTTGCGCAGCAAGGGCAGCGACAGCGACGACGCGCAGCCACGTGAGCGTCGACCTCGCCATGATGGTGTTTTGTGCGAGTGTCGAAAGCGAGAGAGGTGGGTGTGTAAGTGAGTGAGCGAATGTCTTTGCCGCAATCACAGCCCCAGTACTATCCAAATAGGGAAGACCACGGTATGTGAGAGAAGTGTGCAAGTGAGAGTGAGGGTCGAAAGGTCGTCAGGGTCAGGAATGCAAGCCTCGTATCAGCAGGTGCGCACCGTATTCAGTAAAAAGAAGTGCTCGGCTACACGCGATGATCACAGCGTCTGTCCTGCGCAAGTGTTGTTTGCGCCAATCTTCTCTTTGCCAGACCGTTCAGAGCAAACACCTCATAAAGCGACCAATTGGACGCGCCGCTAAGTGGAAATATATCGGGTGGTGGATGTATTCAATATGAGAGTGACGCCATAGGTCGTATCACACGGACGAGGATCTGCATAGGTGAACGCTTGGGCCAAGACGCAGTGTCGATTTTGGTTACGAGGCTGTGCTGTTCGTGCCACGAGCGTTGCATTCGTAGGGCGTTGCTAGACGCAATTAGTTAGATCTCTAAAGCGGTCGAAAAATCAGTCCTCTCCGCCGCGAGACTACGAGCACTGATTACCGTCGCAGAGCAAGACGACACAACACGATACAAAACCTGCTTCCCGCACGTCCTCCCTGCAATTGGAAGGTGTTACTACAAGCACATCCATGCACATATCCGAAACTCCTAAGCATCGATTTCGATTTCGGCTTGCGGCCTATGGGAAAGCACACAAAATCATGCATTTCGCCTCTTCAGGCTCGATCCGGACACGGGCCCCCTGTTTGATCGTCAGCAATATTCGCCAAGGTCGGGGATGACGTTGGCGGGTTACACAGGGGAAGTTCGGATGTCACTGGGGACGGAGTGATCACGACGATGAAGAATTTGGACGTGGGTTAGTGAGGACGCTTGTGGGGACGGCGTGCTTTACCTAATCTGCGTCAGACGGCTTCGAGAAAACTGGAAGAATCTACCACGACCAAGAGCGCGGGTACGTTTGGCAGATGCTATCATCGCCCTTGGCATGCTCAAACATCTGGCACGTACTGTCGTTCTGCTGTTGAGGAACTGCAATGTAACAACTGCAGCCACATGAGCTCTTATGCCCGGGGCATCGGCGACCGTATCCAGACGGTCCTTCCTCGTAACATCAACTCCACACTATACGAGGAACCTCGGTCGCCAAAAAGGCCGTTCAAAATCTCACCCATGGCTCTATGGGCGATCGGCACAGGCTAAAAAACGAAGCTTCAACATCACGAGAGCACTGCGTCCCGGGTAACCGAACAGCTCTCAGGGACTATTACGAGCCGGGAAGCACTGTTTAGTGTAGAGCTCTATGCTATAGCAATGGCCCTTAATGCCGTTTTGGAATACAGTCTTCAAATGCACATGCCGTTCGAGCTGTGAATAGATCACAGATTCGAAGGTAATGGTAGGGTGTAAGAAGGGCCGCAACAGCATGATCCACGCAGGCTGCGTGGACTTCTGATGCCGACAGGTAGGCCGTTGTCAGCGCGTTTGGCCTGGACAGGCAACGGTTTGCTTATAACACATGGCTCTGGGACTGCAGAGGAAGGAGTGGATACTCATGTGCTGCGAGCTTGGACTTCAGTCAAGTTAAGTCAACCCACTCTGGGTGAGTATGAAAGGTAATGAACACTGACTCAAGGCGCTTACGAGAGAGGAAGATTCCCTTCACATTCAAATTCGTCGGTATGCCCCTAATTCCACAGCTACCTTTCATCCGACCTCAGCACTGAATTCACAATCCCAAATCAAGCATCAACAATTTCAGCCCCAAGCAACATACCATCCCCCAACTACACACTCCCTCAAATCTTCCCCTCCCTTTTCAGGCGCCTCAAAGTCTCCTTATTCTCTTCCCTCGCACTCATCCTCCCCCCACTCCTTTTTCCCTTCTCCCTCCCCTTCCCCTCCACATCCTTCGAATTATCCATATCAGCATGTAGCACTCGAATCTGATGCTTCATCACCTTCAACAATAGATTATCCTCCAACTCCGCAGGGACATCAACACGTGGCATAACCATCTTATTGACCTTAGCCTCGGCCTTGACTTCCGCGGCTTCGTCGGCCTTCTTCGCGTTTTCGGGTGAAGGTGTGATGGGAAGGGGTTTGTTGCAGTCTTTACACTTGGCGACGCAAGTGCATGTCTCCACGGCTTTGGTCTCAGTGACTTTGGTCTCGGGCTTGTCGTCTCCGCTATCCGCACTCGCTGCTTCCTCCGCATCCACAATCTCAAAGTCGTCGCCCTTGAAGCCGCGCACGAGACTAAGGAGCGACATGACAAACAGCTCCTTGAGATACGCAAAGCTAAAGCCCTCGGTAAGCTGCGCGATGATGCTGGCCAACTCATTCGGGAACGCAACAGTCTCATTCTTGAGCAATTTCGCGCGCCAGTACTCTGCATATAGACGGCGCTCCTCCTCGCCAGGAATCTTGAAGTGGTATTTTCTGTCGAAGCGGCTGGGGCGCTTGGAAATAGCTGGATCGAGCTTGTCGAGATGGTTCGTGGACCCAATCATGAGGATACCATCGTTACTCTCCAGCCCGTCCACTTCATTGAGGAAGTACGAGCGAATGTCATCGTTGACGAGTGAGTCCAAATCCTCAAAGATCAAGAGGCAAGGCGCCATGCTGCGCGCCTTCTGAAAGATCTGGCGAATAGCATACTGCTCGGTATTGCATTTCGTTTCGAAGCCCTTTACGTACAGGCTTGGAATCGCGTCGTGGCGGCCATACAGCGTGGACATGAGCGCCTTGATTGAGACTGTTTTGCCGTTTCCAGGGACACCGTGGAGGATGACGCCGCGCTTCCACGGGACGGCGAATTGCTTGTACAGTCCCTGGTTGTCGAAGAAACCTTGTACGTCTTCGATGAGGCCTTTCTTCATCTCGGGATCGAGAATTACGTCGTCCCATGAGGCGCCGTCGACCGACTTCCAGAGCTCCTTGGACTTGGTCCAGCGGCCGTCGTCGAAAACGAAAATCTCGTTATGGAGCTGGGAGGTCCATTTTCCCGCTGCAAGGAGCAGCGCGTCGGTCTCGGCGCAGCTTCCGTTGGTAATGTTGGATGTCTCGCGGGGAGATAGGATGTAGAACATGCGAGCCTGCGGCTTCATCATGTCCTGCCATTGTGCCCAGTAGAGGAGGTACTCTTTATTTTCCCAGACGTACTGATACCTTGCGAAGCGATCGTCGTCTAGCACCTTGCCAGGATGCGACTTCTTCTCGATGCCTTCGCCCACAGCGCGCCACGCTTTGCCGGCCATGAACTCTTCATCCTTGCCGTCTCGTGTGAGCTTAGCGTTGCCCGCACTTGCGTAGTCGAAAAGCGAGGCGTACTTCTCCTCTACTTCAGTGACATGGTGATTTGGGTACTTGTTGCGGAGGAGATTCAGGACAACAGTCTTGGTCTCGACACGTGGGGCATTGGCATGGGCCTTAAAGGCAAAGAAAGAATCAGCGCTATTGGCCTGGGTGTCCGAGAGGATGGTGTTGGAGTCTGTCATTGCGGAGGATAATAACGTAGTCTGGGTAAAAGGCAAGTGTCGAGGTAAGATTAGGAACGTGTGGGGAAGTAGCAGGGAAGGAGAGTAGTTCAGGTGTTCGACGAGAGGAGAGAGACTGGCAAATGAATGGTTATATACGTTACTATGCTCTCACATTACGCAGAAATGGGCGGCCTCACAGTCACGCTTTTTCTCACAGGCGCAACACCCGCAATGCACATGTCAATTTCCTTCTAGGCAGCAGCAATGCCACGATACTGGGACCTATGGAACGTCGTCCTGCAGTACGTGTACGCGTGTTGCTGCTTTGAACGATCGCTGGACACATTCGAAACGAGCCCATTGGTCATTCAAGTGGCTGTGGTCAGCCTTTACAAGGCTTGTGTCGGCGTACAGCCAATCGTAGATGGGAGTTGGTGTGAGTGGCGAATGTCTCCTGCACCATACACGTACTCCGCGGATGCGGTCCCTTAGCGACTGGTACACGGTAAGGACTAGTTACGCCCCATCGTAGACTGTTGAATTCATCGGTGAGCGTAACTTTCGGGTCACGATGGAGTAGAGACTCCGCGCATGCATGAAGGCTGTTGCGAACGCGCACGCGCGGAGTGCGGCTTGTATCGGGCTAACCAGAAACAGCCAGCTGCAGATATCAAATTCCCGATTTCGATCGACATGAGGCTCTGTGCCAGCCTATGCTATACAAAATGTTCCTGATCTGTCGAATGTAGGCGAGTAGAGTCGCATGTCTTAGCTCCAGAGTCCTTCACGAGGCATTAGTATTGCAGGAACTTGAGACAGCCGCAAACAGCCATTAGCGACGTTTCGTCTCAGCCTGTCCACTATTCAATGTCCCAAGTTGTCAAGTAGAAGCGATGAAGTTCCATAATGTTGCTAGTGCCCCGCACATTGCATCTGTGTTGAGTATTTGGACAGCCGCGAGCAGTGATTGGTGGCGATAGTTGGGCTTCATGAGGCGCAAAGTATGGAGGGACCGGATATCTCTGAAGCTGCCATGAATGATCAATGACTGTTCGTGTCGGTTCGTGGCCCGTATCGTTGCGACGAAACAAGATGTTGCAAAGGAAGAGGCTGATGCAGATCGATAACCATGACAAAGCCTTAGCCTACACCAAGACGCACTACCCACACTGTCATTCACATCTCGCAATCCTCAAGAGAAAGCATTGGTTGATACCATGCATTCAATTCATGTCAGCTATCAAGCTATTCGGGTAGCCTCGCATCTCAGCAAAGGTCCTTCAACCCATTCCATCGCATCCCACATACCAGCCATATTCCAGGCCTGGCAGAACAGAACGCCTTCGCAATGTTCGTATCGAGTCGTGACTGGTTCGAGTGGCATCTTAGTGTCCAGCCATGGGGCCCTTGCTGTCGTTGGTGCTGCCCTGGCGCTCGGAACTCTGTGGAGAAAACGGTTAGCTTGTGAAAGATGGCGAGTGGGCATGGAAACGTACCTCGGATGACTGAACGTCGCCCTTTTCTAGGATCTTCTTGACGATCTCGTCCTCGTTCTTAGTGCCAAATTCGTTCTCGAGTTGTGAGTTGCTGGCGGTGTTGAGGACACCTTGCTTGCCGTGCCTGGGCGTTGTTAGTATTTCTGACATGTCTATTGAACAAACCCTTGTTGACTTACTCGGTCGTCATGATCTTCCATCCGGCAACGACGTCGGTGAGAGGGATCGTCTTATCGCTCTTCCATTGGGTCACGATGTCGGAGCTTTCGACAAAGATCACGAAGCCCTCGTTCGCGCCCTGGTAGAAGACCTTGGTGGTGCCTGCGTTGCCCTTCATGTTGTCGGGTTTGTTGGTTCACTTGTGTGTTTTGGTGTGTCGTTTGTGTGTGGAGCTCCTGTGAAGCTGATCGTGGGATTGGAGTGTTGGTTGTGTGAGACGTGTCGATGGAGGGGCCTGAAGCTCAAGTGATGGAGGGGCTATTTAGCTGGCAGGAGCTCGTGAGCTCCTTCGCTACGTCATTGCCAAGGCCAGGCACAAACGTCTCAACTCCAGGTTTGCAGGTGAGGCTCAATTTCTCTCACTTTCCACGTGCCAGGGTATGAGACTGCATTGCGGCTCTTGCTGAAACATGGTGTGCTGAGTCTCGTGGCTTGATGCTGGTGATGATGATCCTCTCGTGCTTCGAGCTTCAACCTGCCACGATGCCGCCGCTCCCGCACCAGACTTCACCATGCACATAGCAATGACGCTGACGCTATGATTATATTTTGATTTCTACTATCCAAGTACACGCAGCGATGCATGCTCCGTCAATTATGCCGTCGATACGGTCGCGTGCCCGTTGACGTCACTCCCTTCTCGAATCTCCAGAAGCCCAACGTGGCATGCGGGTGTGCCTGGCAGGATACTAGTGATCGGCATGGAGCCATGCTCTGTCTTCCCCAGTGATTTTCATTACTCGTCAGTCTCCGTCGCATATGCTATTGTAACCACTACTGCCCCAAGGATGATTGTCGTGACTGCGTAAAGTATCCTCCATGTCTCCACCTTGTTCCGACCATTCCGCCATCCAACAACAAACAATCAACGGGTGCTCATCCAATTGAGCTTTTCGGTAACAATGGTGAAGGCTGTCATACCCAGAACTTGAAAATCTTGCTCTTGCTTTTGAGGAATTTCTTCGATGGCGGCATGCCTGAAGGTTCGCCTCGTGAACTGCTTTCACGTGTCTCTTTCCTCTTCTGGCCTTCGTTCTCACCGCACATCACCAGAGCAGGCCGGGGTTCCTCGAATGGACGCTGGACTGTGGATGCCGAGCCATGTGAAGTGGACCTGGCCGCGACTCGAGCGCTGGACTCGGATCGCGGGAGATTCATGATGTGTGTCGAGAGTCTTCGCACTCGCTTTGGCCTCGCGGGCGTGGCCTTGTCGCTCGAGCGTTCATCCCCACCGGCGCGGTTCGCGAGACGCCGTCGGCGACTGGACGGCCTTATGTCCTGGATCTCGAAGTCGGTGGGAAGGAAAGCAGCTGGTGCTGTGTGAAAGTCTACTACAGTGGGGGCCGGTCGACGATCTGTTGCTGAGCGAGGTCGAAGATTGCCATGAGACATCTTGTTGTGCACTCGACTGCCAAAAGAATCTTCCGACCGCGTGTTGCTCATGCTTGAGAAGCTGGGTGAGCGACGAGAGAAATTGCTCGCTATGCTAGCCATACTTAGCTTCCGCATGACCGAGTTGGCTGACGCGCGAATCTGATTCTCGACCTTTCGGCTCGACATGCCAGGGAAAGGCAGCATATCCTTCGTCCAAACTTCTTCCAGCATCGTCTCCAGGCGAATCCGCTCCGCTCTGCGTGGCGCCAGTGTCGGGATCTGGTTGGTTGACATATGAGACTGTGAACGCGTCACCATACCGGGTGAGAAGGTGGGAGGCACGTCTGGCAGCTTTTGTGCCTGTGTGTTCTTGATAATCACTTGGCTCGTGTGCGTCTTTGCACCCAACGTCGCAGCTCTATGCACTGACATGCGCCGCACAAGGCTGTCGGCATGTCCAAACACTGGTCCGAGAGACTTCATCTCCAGTGACAGCGATGAAAACATGTCCTGCATGGTGGATTGGCCTTCAGTGAAGTCGTGCGTCTCGTAGACAATGCGCTCACGAAGCTGCTTCTTCCATATTTCCTCCTCTTGTATGGAGCAGCCGCTCAGGATCACTTCATGCAGCCGGTGACCATGCTCAAAAACGAGCTTCCACGTATGTATTGCGGTGTGGCACTGTACGCCCCGTCCATTGTCCGCTTCCTCAATGCTAGCATTTGCTAGCCCGATCGAAGCTACCACAGTGTAGGGCGTGTGAAAGCGACTCGTGGTTGCAAGCACGAGACAGGACTTGTATAAGACACACACCATATACTGGCCCTTGATGCGTGGCTCCGGAGTCTGAAAGGCGACGTGCAGGACTCCGCACAGCAAGACATGGCCAAGTAGGCGGAAGACGAGGGCTCTCGATATTGGCTGCTCCTGAAAAGCAAGACGGTCCTGTAGCTGCCATGTGATTTCGATCAGTCGTCGGGTTTTCGGATCGTCTTTCGCTTTGTTGACCTCTCTGATGGTCTCTTGAAGTCGAAAGAGAGCCTTCTCCAATTCGGCGTGTGCCTCAGGGTCATCGTAGACCGGTGTGTGGCGGCACAGGTCGTCGAAGAGCAAAGGGTACTTGCATACCCTCTGTATTGGCTTGATCAGCAAGTCAGGGAAGCTGAGCGCCTTCTTGTTGCCTGCATCGCGGTTGTTGTCCGAGGCGATGACCTTTTGTAGCGCCTCAACACCACGCTCGTATTCTTGCCAACCATGGAGTCCCTTGCACATGGTCGTGAGGTCGTGCGACATCGTAGTCCAGTGTGCGCCATACTCCTCGTATGTGAAGAAGCGTTTCATGTGTTTGTTGAAGATCTTGGCGATAGCTCCTACCGTCTTGGTGTCGGTGACAAGACCTCGAGGTCGGCGATCTGGAGAGCGACCAATCTCAAGCGAGTGCCGCAATCGCCGCGTAACTTTGTGCTCCGCCAAACGTCCAGGTATGATATCTGCACTATGAAAACGAATATGCTTAGCTTTCGTAACAGGATATGCCTCGTGGTGTGCGCTCTTGGTAAAGTCGGCCTTCGGCACCGCTTGATGAAGCTCATTCAGCAAGTCCTCATGCAATTGTAGGATTTGGGAGATGTTCTGTTGTATGGATGACTTTGTGTGACTTGATAACGTGGGAAGGGTGGTAAGGATCATGAAGTAATCCTGAACTTGTTAGCCCAAGGTCTCGAAAACACACTAAGACGGTCACATACGTTTATCAAGACCTTGAGGTCGGCGATGTAGCCTTCCTCAGAGGCTATCAGCTCTTCGACAATTTTCCGGCGTTGAAGAGACCGAAGCCACGCGCTTTCGTCAACAACAGGTCCAAGCGGTCCGCGATGGCTGTCCATGGATCGTCTGGCGTCAGAATAGTGGCTGCTTCTGCCAATTCGACTTCTGCCCGGGTAGCCCGCATCAGAGCGAGGAGCAATGCTTGTACTGCCGACAGTCATGGAAGCAGTCTTCATCGTCCCCACATAGCCAGTCGAGGAGGACATCGACTCAGACGTCCTACGCATGGACTCGTGGAGGTGATTTGCCTGTGTTGTTGCATTTAGATCGCCGCTGCCGAGATCGAACGACAGCCGAGGACCCTCCGTATGATGTCCCTTCCGCCGCGCAAGGTGGCGACGTCGCAAGGTACTCATCCACCGGCGGAAAGGTTGTGAGATGATAGCATCGGTGGGTGCAGGGAGTGACGGCTCTGCGGCCGGTTCGTCGCCACTGTTGTCCGAGAAACGCGTGTCTGGTAAGGGTACATGCATAGCTTCGTAGAGATCGAACAAGTCAGATTCCTCGAGGTGACCATCGTCGACTTCCATCGCTCCGTCCGAGCTGTCACTGCTTTCGGAAAGCTCTGGTACGTGCTGGATGTCTCTGCTCTTCCTGGAGTATGGGTTGGCGGGAGCTGTTGTTCGCGAGAAAGTCGGGACCGGCCGGCTGACACCGCACGCTCGCTTCCGGGGATCATGGACATTGCTGCTGACCGGAAGCAGGCTGAGTAGCGACTGAGAGGTCAGCGGTGGGGTGTTCTCATTCCGATGAGCCCAAGGACCACTGGTGTTTGAACCGAGGGAATACAGAGAGCAAGCAGAAGCATTGCGGGCTGTGATGTCGTTGAGGGGGGCGAACAAAGCATCCCTTGTTGGAGAACCAGACTGGAGGTAGGGGTTGTCGCTGAAGGATCGCTTGAGTGGACTTTGAGGTCGGAGAGACAGTACATAGGCCATGTTGGTGTTCGCAGTGCTTCAGGCACTGTATTCTGGCAAGCTTGAGTTCTGGAGTGGCATGAGAGATAAATATTACTGCATCCAACGGCAATTGCTAAAGGAGAGACGGGTTTTTTTTGATAGTGCTGAAGAAACGTTACTGAGTATCGCTGCGGAGAGAAAGAGTGAGCATGCTGAGAAAGGAAAGTGCATCGGTTTGTCGAATGCCTGCCGCGATGATGTTTGAGTCCGGCAATTGATAGAGCAGTGAAGTGGTAAGAGCATTTTGAGCGTGAGCCACGAGCAAAACGCGTGGTCGCCGTGTGAGAAATCATAATGGCAGGCGCATGTCAAGCAGGGAAAGGGCGAGCTCAAAGTACCGTGAGACTTCAAGAGAAGGAGGAGCTACGCCGTCAAACAACCATCGATTGTTATGCAGTCTAGTATGTCCTTCTCACATCACGGCATTATCATGATCTCGAGGAAGATGGAAGAGGATGAGGAGTGACAGCAAACTGGAACAGTTCTTCGGGGAAAGCACTAACGCGCATTGGGTCGGAGACCGTGCACAAACTTCGCCTTCAACTTACAACAACAGACTTCTACAAACCTCACCAGCAACGACCCAAAAGTCTCTCCATCTCCCCGAAGCGAAGCGCAACGCCACAGACGGATCAAGAAGCCCATGACGTATTATCAACGCTACGCCTTACGAGAGACTTCAATAGGTATTCTAGCCACGCTCGCACGCTAAAAATCTTCGGCCCTGTCCACGACAAAACCCAACGTCGCCGAGACACGGCTTGCCTGCGCAGATGCATGCCCACTCCTTGGCGAGAGAACTCAAAAAGGGGTGTTCGCACGAGCGTCATTGTTGACCCCACAGCAGTTTCATGCCCTTGAACCTGTCAAGATACCCGGTGTTTTCGGGACTCTGGATTTTCAACAACAGAACTCTGCTTGAGATCTTCGAAGCTCTGCGTATGCCTTCACGGTGTACGATCTTACACATACATCAGTCAGGTTTTCATGAGAGTAGCTCGACTTCGAGTCACGCAGGGTGAGTTAAGCAGGTCTTGGAACCTGGGTAATAAGCGTTCACACGACGTCAATCGCTTGCGGAACAACTTCGGCTCTATGCAGCCGGCATCACCGTTAGGAAGGTGGCCAGATGGGCAATATCGAAAATCGCATACCATGCAAAAAGCAAGCCAATATCGATGAAGCATCCGAGAGCTTTCAGGTCTACTGTCGACAAGTATGATGACCGTCGGGACCAAAAGCTCGGTATCTACATGTGTCCAACACAATTCTGACAGAACAATCACGACACAATTCAGCTCTCCAAACTCTCCATCGTGGATCTACTCGCTAGTCTTGAAAAGACTAGCACCCGCTGCGCACCCTGCTAGAGCCAAGCACGCATTACCAGAGATAGTCCTCACAGCGCCCACAGAAGTTAGAGCGAACCCTACGATGCCGCTAGTCAGGTTCACTCCATTCTACAACCCACCTTCTACGGCACATACGGAAAACGTGCGAACGTATTCGGCGAAAACAATGCATCAATGCATGGCGCTGGGCGGAAGCCAAGGAAACCCTCGTATGGGCTCCTTTTAAGGACTGATACCCCAGGCCACGATACCTTTGCTGAACTTCACACGTTTTCCAACCAGTACACTCGCTACACTTGATACTAATACGTACCATTCTTAATACCTAATAATGCCTTCCCTCACCCGCAACGCCCTCGCGCTCAGCGCCCTCTCTGCCTTCGCAGCCGCCCAAAAGCTCGACGCCCCCTGCGCCGATGTCGTCCTCTTCATGTCCCGCGGCAACGACGCGCCATACCAGGACTCCCGCACGTTCCCCTTCGTCGACGCTACGTGCGGAAAGTTGAGGGCCGAGGGCAAGACGTGCGACTTCATTGAGATCCAGTTCGATAACACGCTTGGCGGCGATTACTGCGCGCAGCTCGCTGAGGGAGCGCGTAATGGTGTCTCGCAGATTACTGCTTTCAACGCAAAGTGCCCTTGCTCGCACATCGTTGTCAATGGGTACTCCCAGGGCGCGCACGTCGTGGGAGATGTCCTCGGTGGACCTGGTGGATGTACATTTAATTCGCCGGGTCTGGACAGCGCGTCGCCTGCTGGTGAAGCTAGTAAGTCTCAATCCCTTTTCACACCAGTGAAAATCTGTGTCTAACATCACCTAGTCGCCGCCGCTCTCCTCTGGGGCGACGTCATGCACACCGCCAACCAGCCCTACAACGTCCTCGACGGCGCGGGTCTGCAAAAGAACCCCCGCAGCCCCGACGACCTCGCCCGTCTCAACCGCTACGCCCCTGTTCTCCGTTCTTACTGCGCTGCCGGCGACCCAGTATGTGCCAACGGCGCCGACGTTGCTCAGCACTTGAACTACTTCGAGCTGTACACTGACGAGGCGTCGTCGTGGGTTGTGTCGAAGATTGCTGATACTGCGCCTCTGTGTGCGGCTCCTACGCCTACGCCTACGCCTAGCCCGTCGTCGACTGTTGTTGCCTCGTCTGTTGGTGACGCTTCGTCGACTGCGGCTGCGGCGTCGTCTGGGGGTATTGTTGCGCCGCCTGCTGCGTCTTCCAGCTCTGTTGCTTCTCTCTCGGCTGCGCCTCCTGCGGCTGCTTATCCTACCTCTGTGGTTACTCCTGCTCCTTTCCCTGAGCCCCACCCGTACGAGCCTGAGTGCGTTGCTGCGGTCAAGGTCGAGTACGTTTACGTGTAAGAGACATAAGAACATGGGGTGAAAGAAGAAGATGTGGTGAAGATGCAGATGAATGACAAGACTATCATAAAGAATCAATTCTGTGGTCATCAAATAGGTGCTCTTGCTTGACATGCATGTGTGGTGATCGTGGTGCTTTGCAAGTGGCTCACTGGTCCTCCGTGAATGTTTACGAAGATGCTCTGAAATCTATGAAGAACTTGAACTACCTTGCTTCATTGGATGCCTGAAGAGTCGAAAGGAGTGTGGTGATCTAAAGGTTGGAGTGCAGAGTGAGTAAATGAAAGTCCACCCTTGCTGCCGGACTTTGCCCCGCACTGCTTAACGCCGTGCTGCTGTCAACCCCACGCAAACTCCTGTCACTTGAAAGCTCGACGTCCTGTAACATGGATGACATACACGCGCCTACCGTGTCGTCAGGCCCTACGACCAAGGGCTACTCCAATGGTATATCAAAAGAGCAGCTGTCGCTGCAGGAGCTCATCGCAGAGAAGGACAGGGTAGAGACGGAGCTCAAAGCGCTGGGCCAGGTGTTGGACTCAGTCAGTACACACGTATACCGCGCAGACCTCCAGCTGATGAAATGTAGCACGGCGTACACATGAACACCGGTCTCACTACCTTCGATGGCTTCCCGCGCTCCGACATCGACGTCCCCCAGAGTACGCGCCACCACAACTCGCGGACTGGCTATCGCTGACCAGCGGAATAGTACGCACGACGCGCGCGCGCATAATACGGCTCAAGAATGACTACAAGGAGCTCATGTCACACATCGAGAAGGGCCTCCACGCGCACCACGCACGCCTAGCAGAGCAAGCACAGCGCAACCCGGCAGCGGCGGGCCAAGCACAGGCATCACTGCAGCCGGCGCCCGCGGCACTCGAGGCGCCGTTCGCGAGAGTCAACAGCGTCGTGGTAGGCAGTCCGGCGGACTCGGCTGGTCTGAAGGTCGGAGACACCATCACCAAGTTTGGGTGGGTGGACTGGACGAACCACGAGAGGCTTTCGCGGGTGGCAGAGGCCGTGTCGCAGAATGAGGGGGTGAGTGCGCATGCCCCCCAGACATGCAGTGTAGATGCTAACAGCGCATAGATACCGATCACAGTCAAGGCGCTGCGACCGAGCACGTCTGGCGGCCCAGCAGAGACAGTCCAGATGCAGCTCACACCACGGCGGAACTGGGGCGGACGCGGCCTGCTGGGCTGCCACTTGCTGCCGCTGTAGGCATTCTCACTATGAGCGAGCCACTATGGAGTCACTGAGGTGAGGTTTGGGCGGATAGGGCAGGCGCGAGGGGTTGGTGATCGGGCGCAAGGCTGGAGGAGGCAACAGCGCAGCACACAGCAAGCGTGGCGCACTGCATTTGGGCCAGCAAGCATGATACCCGGGCAAAACTGCATCTAAGGCGTAACTGAATGCGACTGTGTTTACCAATGAAGGACAATCCGTAGCAATTGATTTCAAAGCGAGCAAGGCCGCAGCTGCCTAACCACTGCCTCTGCCTGTGCTGAAAAGTGATTCAAAGGTGAGGGCGGCGCCAAGCATCCACACCGCCCGGCCAGCACAACAAAACCTCTTCCTGCCCCTCAAGCGGCCACACACCACAAGCGCTCTCGTCCCCACTCACTACTAGAGGTACGCCCAGCCCACTCCCTCACCGCATGCTCGATCTTCCGTGCAACCTCAACTAACAAATTCCGTCCCAGCCTCTGCGCACCACACCACAACACCCCGCCACTACACACAACACCTGCACCATGGCTGAAGCTTCAGCGCAGGGCAACATGCCCACCTTCAAGCTCGTGCTTGTCGGCGACGGCGGCACAGGAAAGGTGCGTCGCTATTGAGCACGCCCATTGAGCTCCCAGTCCGGCGCTGGCAGTCTGGGAGCTCGATAAACAATGCGCTCATGACAGCTTGACGGCTACTGACACACGACAGACGACGTTCGTCAAGCGCCATCTGACTGGTGAATTCGAGAAGAAGTACATTGCGACGCTCGGAGTAGAGGTCCACCCGCTCGGCTTCACCACCGTACGTTATCCGACCCTCTCGCGCCCTCGCGATACGGCATGGCATACTGACAGGCAGGCAGAACCTCGGCCCCATCCAGTTCGATGTCTGGGACACGGCAGGCCAGGAGAAGTTCGGCGGTCTGCGTGACGGCTACTACATCAACGGCCAGTGCGGCATCATCATGTTCGACGTCACCTCGCGCATTACATACAAGAACGTCCCCAACTGGCACCGTACGTCGCGCGACAACCCCGATAGGCCGTACATAGCTGACAAACCACAGGCGACCTCGTCCGTGTCTGCGAGAACATCCCCATCGTCCTCACCGGCAACAAGGTCGACGTCAAGGAGCGCAAGGTCAAGGCAAAGTCCATCACCTTCCACCGAAAGAAGAACCTGCAGTACTACGACATCTCCGCCAAGTCCAACTACAACTTCGAGAAGCCGTTCCTCTGGCTCGCCCGGAAACTCGTCGGCAACCAGACCCTGGTACGTCATTACATTCGCAGACGAAACGTCCCATGCTAACTCGTCTCAGGAATTCGTCGCCGCGCCCGCCCTTGCGCCCCCCGAGGTCCAGGTCGACCAGGCCGTGCTCGAGCAGTACCAAAAGGAGATGCAGGACGCCGCCCAGATGCCCCTGCCCGACGAGGACGACGCCGACTTGTAGATACCTCGTTGTGTGGCGCGCCCGCCCAGGCGCTGTATGGGTAGCATCGACATGAGTCACGGAACTTGGATGGATGGGACGAGCGACATCTTCACGACATGCTCGGGATATCGTTAGCGAAAATGGGCAAGACAAGGCATGCAAGGAGGTTTTGGCTGCCTGAGCACATGTGGAGCGCCGGATTAGCTGGCGTCTTCTGACGAATGAAATAAGATTAGACGTCTTTCAGGCTCTGAATATCGATGAGTGCACATTGCGTGATATAACTCATGTCGTCACGGCATGATATAGCGAAGCGCGTTCTATTTCGCGGTTTCATTTCTATTCGGAGCTGGACATCTAGCATTCCAGGTATAGGCGTCCATCTGCCTTTACATATATCCAACACCAGTCATATCGTCATCATGATTACATTTTCCCATCGCGCGAAGCAAAGATTATAAACGCCCGGACAAAGAGCACTGTGCTTACTTTGGTATATAGGAAATATGTCGTTGAGTATAGTGTGGTATGGGTGATTGTGCCGTATGTATATCGGGAGGTAAGCCTGTCCACTTTGAACGAATATGATTTCTGGGCGTCGGGAAAAGAAGAAAAAGACAGCGACGGAGCCTCATGATTGAGCCTCATGATTTCAACATGCTGTTTTCTCAGTCAGCTTGTGAGATTAAAGGGGGCAAGGAAAATAACTCACGGCGCAATCAACTGCGCATACTGCCCCTGCGGCACCAATCCCCCCTCCTCAATAACCCCCCTCAACACATCCCCCTGCGCCAAATTACTCCACAAATGAATACTCATCGCCTTCTTACTATTAAACAGCGTGTGCGCCACGCCCCTCACCTGCCCCAGCACCACATGCGCAATCGGCCACGTACCGCTATACGCCTGCAGGGTCCCGACGTCCAGTCTGATACTCTGCTTGATGATATCGTCCTGCCCGTCGGGCACCAGGAAGGACCAGTAGGAGAGGTGTACGACTGACGCCATTACGACGACGCACGTGAAGAAGGGGGTGTGCTGGAGCATGTTTCCTGGCAGACGGATTAAGGAGGATATATTTTCTGCGGAGGTGAGGCATTTCGCCGTGTGGATTTCGCGCGTTTGCGTCGGGAGGAGGACTTGGCCTGGCTGCACGCATATATTCACGCCCTCGACGCGACCGAAGCCTAAATTACTGCGTGGCCGGTGCAGCATGATGGTGCTGCCTGCGTTAACCATGTGCGCTTGGAAAAGCACTTCGTCGACGGCGCCGTGCGGGTCTACGATGTCGAGTTTGGAGGCGGGGAGGTGGAGGCGCCAGTTACAGAGGTATTGGTCTACGACGTCGACGGCGTGGTATTCGAAGGTTGAGTCTAGGCGTGCGCATTCGAAGACTTTACCTAGGATCCGGATGGCGTCGATGAGGTAGGTTGTTGAGGAGAAGGTGGGGAGCGTGGGGAGGAAGGTGGAGTCGTCGTAGTCGGTTAGGGTGGAGGGGTAGGGGATTTGCTGGGGGGGAGTGTTAGTGGGGTACGAGGGCTGGGTGGTGGTGGGAGGGTTGGAGGGTAGTGATGGGTAAAGCATCGGTCATGGAGGATTAGATGGTACGACGCTTCACTGGCGTATGCGTGATACATGCCAGTCATACGTTGGCTAATGAACCGAAAGCAAAGAAACTCGAAGGTTGAGTGGAAAGGAGGGGATCAAGGGATAAACTCACTCCTGAAAAGTACTGGTCGTTCTCGCACGGCAGCGGAACGTCCGTAACAACGTCCTTCAGCTTGAAGCTAACGCCTGGATTGACAGCTGTCATCATCCCGTTGACAGTGTACATGGACCACCAAGTTCTCCGCCAACTCTCCTCGAGCTGCAAGTCACCGCCTCCATGCATGAGAGAAAAGTCCATGCGGTGCAGACCAAGTTCCAGAGTCAAGTTCTGGGCAATGATAAAGATCTGTGCCGCTCTTGGGACCTCATTGTGCGCGTGGAGACCGATAGCAAACAACATCAGGGCCTGCACAGACCAGCCATCGCGGGGATAGTTGCCGTTGTTGATATTTCGGTTCAGGGCTTCCTTATACATATCTGCTGGCATCGACGGGATGAAGCTTGATCCGATGAATTGAACGGCGTATTCTAGAAGCGGTGCTTGTCGTTCCTTGAAGAGCTCTAGTAATCGTGGCTCCGGGAGGCAGAAGGGATGTGAGTTGTAGAAGTTGTGGAAGAAAGCTTGGACTGCGGTCTCGGGACCATGGTGACCAAATTTATTCAGTCGCGCGGTTCCGTTGAGGTTAAGTTGAGAGGGCATGTGTGTTTGCTGCGATACGTGGTTTCCAAGTCCATTGATAGGGCTGTTGAGTTGGCTGCTCAATTGACTACCCAGCTGATTGTAGCTTGGCAGCTCGCCGTTGTGAGTGAACTCAGGCGATGACAGATGTCCATTGCTAACCGCACGGTCTGGTGCAGAGTTCCCTGAGCAGAGTTAGAAGTTGGGTCCAGATCATGCAGAACGTGGAAATAGTACGCACCATTGAGATGTACTGGCCCACCATTGTCGTCCTTGTTGTTCTTCCTTTTTCCTTTCCAGCCGCGTCGAGACTTGATGTAGGTGCAATCGACATTGTCAGTCCGACAGCGTGAACATCTTACACCCCCGTCGCATTTGAGATGCCTGCTGCGACACGGAACGCATGCGACAGCAACAGACACTCGTGCTTGGTCGCTCTTTGGCTCTTTCTGGTTGTTCCTGAGGCTGTCTCCCGAGTCCTTCCGGCCATTCTCTGATGGTGGAGTTGCCGTATTTGAAGTATGGCCACTAAAGCTCTCTGTCGTACTGGAAGTTGGCGAGAATTGTTGTCGCTGTGACGGTGACATCGGCAGCGAAGATTCGACCAGCAAGTCGTGACCGTGAGCCCAGAACGCAGCAGGATCCACGTTTCCCGGGCCCTGCATCCCCTGAGCCGACATGGTGATGGCAGAAGGCGGCATTTTCCAAAACACCAGGCAGCCTGTGGAGTCGAAGGATCTAAGCGACGAGCTTTACCGTCGCGACATGTGAGGTTGGAGACGAGACGGACGTTGGGCCGGAGGAATCCATCGCAGCGGGCGCTACCTACCCGTCAAGCGTCACGTGCGCCTATTTGCTCCTAGCGGGCGCCTACATCTAGTCGGGAAGATCGCTAGCCACGAGAAGCGTCGCGCAACCTGAGAAAGGCTGTTTGCGTCCCTCCTTGCCTCGCGCTGGGCTGTGTGCCCTTTGTTGCAGTCGTGCTATCCGGGCGCCCCCTCTTGCGCACCTGACTTTGTTCGGCCTCCCCTTGCAGCTCGTGAGATCATCAAAGGGAATCGAGATCTCGGTCTGCCAGCCAGCAGCCATTGGCGAGTCGCGGGCCCGCCCCGTCTGCGCAACCGTTGATAGCGACCGCATACGGTTTCGTCTTCGCTTGTTAGCCTGGCGGGTCTGCTTGTCGCCTCCAGCCGAGCTCGCTGATTCGCCAGACCGCGTTTCAAGTGTTCCGGGGAAGATGTGCCGGGTGGATCATCCGATCATCACGATATTCGGGCCAGCCTCGAAGAGACAAGTAAGTTCGATTGGTGTTGTCTTTCACCAATGATGCAACGAGGTGAACCAAGGCTATCGTTGTATGCAGCTGGCGTCTCATTGGAAAGACATTACGTTACGTTACAGTGACGGCTTCACCGCTTCCCCAAGTTTACGGAACGGTTTTGAGGCCTGTCGAGCTGAGATCTCAGGATCGCCTTGCTTCACGCACACCACTGGACAGAAACAGATTTGTCGAGCTGTCGCAGTCGCAAATCAGGTTTGGTATTCAATCAATGAGCATGTCGAGCGGCACTCAAGAATTACTGGACGAAACGACTTTTCCGGGATCGAAACTCAAGCTTTGGGAACCTCTTCGTCTGATGTTCATTGACCTTGAGTGATGGATGCTATTTCGGAAGAGATAAGTATCCGGCTCACCGACGGGTCCTTGGGAGCTGGAAGCAATGTGTGGTTGACAGCAGAAACAGCGTCAAGCTTTGAGGTATTTTGTAAGTACGCAACGTATTATGGTAATATTGACGCTATTTAGTCGGAGATCAAACTCGTTCTCTGTCCACCTGACAGAAAATGAACGCCTGGCCACAGATGCAGATATTTTGGGACGAAATCACAGGGGAACAGCAAATGTCCCAAAATTCACAAAATGCCATAACAGATGCGGCCTTCAATAGCACTGCTAGCTGGTCGTTGCTTCGGCCATTTGAAAATCAAGACATCTAGCCTTCGTAAAGTTCCAAACATCGCCAGAGCAGTCGTCCAGCGTCCGCTCTGCTTTCCATTGGAGCTCCGTTTCCGCGCGCTGGACCTCCGCGACACAGAATCCTACATCGCCCGCTCTTCGCCCAACCTCTCGTGATGGAATAGTCCGCCGTGACGCCTGCTCCAGGCTGGATAGCACTTCCCGGACTGTATGGCCTCGTCCAGTACCTATATGAAATCAGCATACGTCGAGATCAACGCGAGAATGAGACTACTTACCAAGGTTGTAAGTTCTGAACGGCGCCTTGATACGTCCGGCTGCAGATGCTGCCAACGCGGCGACGTGACCGCGGGCAAGGTCCACGACGTGAATGAAATCACGCACAGCGGTCCCATCAGCACTATTCCAATCAGTGCCAAAGATGTCCAAGACTGGTCGGGCTCCTGTGAGGACTGTGGCGATAACTGGAATCAAGTTGCTCGGCTTTTGCCGTGGGTCTTCACCCAAGAATCCAGACTCATGACAGCCAACCTATGTCACTCGAGTCAGCTTCAGACTTATGGTATCGACGGATTTGTACTTACAGGATTAAAGTACCGCAGTGCCGTTATCGACCAAGTTGGATCTGACCAGGTTAAGTCCGCCAGGATTGATTCGCACATGAACTTCGAACGTCCATACGGGGACGTAAGCCCTAAGACACCGGGAAGAGCGCGTACTTTGGAGCCGTCATCACCTACGAAAGTCTCCGGGTGATGAACGCAGAGCTCTTCGCGAAGTGGCACACCACAATTGGCGCCCTCGCCGTAGACGGTAGCCGAGGAAGAGAAGACCAGATTCTTGATGCCAAATTGCTCGAGCAGAGCTAGAAAATCCACGAGACCGCACACGTTGTTGCTATAGTACCGGAGCGGCTGGCGTATACTCTCCTCAACTGATTTGTACGCTGCGAAATGAACGACGCCGGATATTCTCGACGTCCGCTCCAAGACGGGTTGCTGCGGTTCCTCCTCGCCCAGGTCAATTCCAGAATCGGTTCGTTGCAGTGCCGAGTAGGGTGGACGTCGGATTGCTGCCTCGGGCTTACTGTTCACTTTGTATGTGGCGTAGCTGGCCAGAACCGATCGCATGATATGGCTTCGATAATCAAGTTGTCGGAAGTGCAGGGCCGGTACATCATTCCCATGTGCCGTACAGTACTCGGTCGCAAGAGTCTTGATCTTTTCCAGAACGTTCTCATAAGAATTGCTTAGGTCGTCGACAACGACGACGTTATAGCCTTCTTTCAGCAACTCGAGCGTCGTATGCGAGCCGATATCTTAAGGTAGATGTATGAAATTAGTGTATGTCTCACATGCAGTTCGTGCATGGACCTCTCTTACAGCCAAGGCCCCCAACGACCATGATGAACGGTGACCCTGACACATTGATATCGAGCGGGTCTGCTACAATGTCGTCGTCGAAAAGAACCGATCTTTGCGTTCCGGGTGTGTTTACTGGGCCAGGCGTGTCGGGAGTGGACACGGAGAAGATTGATGAAGAGGACGAGGCGTTGCTGGAAAATGAAGAAGCATTCATGGCTGGCACAAGAGATGATTCGGCAGAGGGATGTGCTGAAGTTGACCTGGGATCTTAGGCGGTACGTCCAAAATTCTTTATATGCGCCACAAAGTTTTTGAATTTGCGCAGTCGCTCCCGATTAGGCAGAACCCGCTCGATGGAAGATTTTGCTCTACCGTCCAATATTGTCTATGCTCCTTGGCATGATCCGGCCGCTTGATTCCGACTCAGTCACAGCCGGAATCTCGTCAAGTCCAACACTTTCGAATATAGACCTCATCGCTTAAGGATCCCTGTCTAATCTGCATGGCAACTTGGCCTTCTACGTACCCCCATATGTCTTGTACTGCTGAGTCTGATCCAAAATCTAGTCCTTCGAAGACCGTCGCATGGCCAACGTGTGTCAAACAAGAGACTAGAGTCGACAACAGGTCTTTCTCACGCTGCATCAGCCCTGGTATACATTTTGTCTCATTGGCGCCCGATTTTCTACTTCAACCTACGGTCACACAACTTATCCGCCGCATTCGCAGACACTGTAGTCTCCATCTTACAACAGTCGTCCCAACTTTTGGATTTCGCTTTCAACAGCTAATTATCCGCCGTGAACTCAGTTATGGGTGGATCCGTTATAGTGCCGTTGTATGTGTATCCTTCGATGGGCGCGTGGGACCCTGTCTACGAGATGTATGAAGTCCATATCGATCCTTTACTGGACCACAACATCTGACTATCACAGGGCTGCATCATATCCACGAACGCAGTTTACCGCCGTTGTCAACATTTACAACGGACCAGGCGACGGAGCACTACCGAATGCTGAGTACTCGCATGCCATAGGGACTTTAAACCGATTCAACAATGTACGCACTGTGGGTTATGTGTCCACCACGTGGTGTGAGAGAGAATTGAGTACGGTTCTAGACGACATTGCTGCATATTCTTTCTGGGGCGATTATCACGACGACCTGGCTATGGACGGTATCTTCGTCGACGAAACCCCAACCCAATTCTCTGCGAACTCGATCTCATACCTGCAAACCATTGCAAAAGCGGTACATGAAAGTGACGGGCTAAGGAAAAGCTTCATTGGTGTGTGGTCATTTCATTTCGGCATCATCGGCGTGAGGTCCCCACGGAAGTATCCACCCCACAAGTCCCTGCTCCAGGATTGCTTGCATATATCTGGAAACGTCGTCTCTAACGCCACGCGTACTAAGGCTGGATTCCTATAAGTTTCGACACAAGCGAGGCTAACAATCTCCTACAGTTCACAATCCTGGAGCGGTACCCGCCCCAGAATATTTCGAAGATGACCATCTTGCTCCCAACCTAACGATAGTGTTTGAGAATTCGCTTTTCAACTGGACTATCCAGAGCGCGGACCTCGCTAAGGAGACGGCAAAATACGATCGCGATAGGCTCGGCCTCGTCACTCATTCGGTACCGATGCTGGATACTATCACTACCGAGATCACACTGAGGTCGCTTCTGGCTGTCGGCCATAGTATCTGGATGACATCGACCAGTAACTATACTGAGCTGGATGCACACTTCCCCGTGTTCATGGACTGTCTAGCTACATTGCTAAGATGACCGAATTGGGGCTGAGGCCAAGACTGTGAGCTGTTTTGTACCCGATATCTTGGTCCACACCGCATGTCGAATGCACAACAAAGGTCGGCTTTCGCTCCAGACCGGTCATCGATCGTACACAGTAGCAAGTAATACTGAGCAATCGATCAATGGCGGTCGCTTCTTCGATACTTTCCCCGACCTGCATGATGCCCGATGGCGAAAGATCGGCGAGCATTTCGTGAAGGCACAACGTGCTCCGTAGCAGAAACGGACCGTACATCCGTCGGCAGAATAGACCGTGGGTCCTTCAGGAACGAAGTACTGTTCGCGCGAACTACAGTCACATCGCACAACAAGCAAAGATCATCTTTGCCCCAGTCGTAGCTCTCCACAGCTCGTCTAAACACCTCTTCCAATGACAGAGGGGGTCACCGTCATTTTCGCCAGGCACACGCTACTTTAAGCGGGAGATCTGACGGGAGGCTGACCCCTGCACCACTTCCCCGGATCGAAGCACTAGCCTCTTGGTGGCACGCTGGGCATGCGTGAACACTTTGTCTCAACTAAATCTCTTCATCTTGGCGCATCCATCCTTGCAGGCAGTATTTTCCATTGCCTCCATGTAGCTTATCGCTTCGATACGAAGTGCATGGAAGTAGTATTGAGGATAATATAACTTCCGCGAATCTTCGCCACATTCAAGGTGAGACTGGCCTTCCCATCTCTGGTCGCGGAGTGCCGGCGGCTCTTCCTATTTCTTAAAAGTACCTATCGGTGTCAGCTCTTGGCAATGAGGATTCGATGTAACATCGGACAGAGCCTCATTGTGACGCATATTCGCCGATCACGGTTCAGATATCGAGAGCCCGGTTGTGCTGAGCCTTGTCACTCAACACGAAAGGGTCGTCGCGAGGCTGCACTACTACAATCCGATCGAAAGGCTCAGCAAAATCATCAAGCGGCTAGGTACTACGGCAGCTTCGAAAGGGTGCCGAAACTTTTCATTCACGTGCCAGCACGAGCCTCCACTGCTCGAGGCCAGCACTCCTTATTTGCTGACCCCAAGACCTTCCTAAGATGCAGCATGCAGTCCCCGTCCGATGAGAGCCAAGATCGCGGATTGCTCAACAACCATCGAGCCGCACTGAGGTTGACCTAGTTGTGTGTCTGCTTTTCCTTCGGTGTGAAAGACTCGTATATACCGCCTAGAGTCATGACAAGCACGAATACTGCACCATGTCAACAAATTGCAATCTCCACCTGGGCCGAGAACGCGAGATGCTTGTTCTTCTTCTTCCGTTCCACGAGCATCGTCACATACAAAGATCATGTGGACCTGTTGGCGCCTGAACATCCGAACAATGACATGATCTCTCTACCTTTAGATTCAGCCATGTCATTTCCATGTCAATACCGCGTAGACTAAGTGGTTACCCGCATCCTATTTCATGCTGAGATGGTAACGAGAGACCAGACTTTGACATCCACAAGTAGAATACAACAGGTCAACGTCCAAAATCGGCGTGGTCTATTGGATGTAATTTGAACACGGGTCGATAACTCTTGAGCATGTGTTTGATCACGATTCTCGACATTGAGGCCGCGTATGTCCGGATATCACCCCAGAAATAAAAGCTTGGTACCGAGAGGCACGGCCGGAGAAGAACATGCTGCAGCGAGGATCACTCGCCTCCAGCCGAAAGCTCACACGCGCCAGGCGCTCCGTAAAGTGATCCGCAATTATCCGGGTGGGATGGAAAGCTTGGCATAATCCTGCAGTATGGTTTCGCCTACCGGGGCGCATATGTAGATATTGCTTTCGCCATTTTCCACCACTCACCCGCATTTGTCACGTTACGCGCCGCTGATATCAATCATCCTCAGCAAAGCACTAGCCTCTTGAAAACCCTCATACCGGCTCAAATCTGCCTTTGGTCTATCGGAGTCCGAAGGCTGTCTAACAGCGACGGAATGTTGTACCTCATCATGTAAGCCGAGATCGTCAGCAAGCGTTTACGCGTTGGGCATCAGCAACACTCACCTCGACGCTGTGAAACACTCTTAGAGTGAGACATGTGAATAATTTGAGCATCCAGCCAGATCGGAGACTTTGTGTCTCCACACCAAGCCATACCCACACCGAGCCAATATCGCGAGCATTTGGCGTGTCCCTGCATGATCTCGATCTTATAAACTGCCCAAGATCGAGGTGAACACGACTGCCGTGCCACTCCAAGCAAGACAAAAGCATTTTCATAATGTCTCAACGTTCCTTTGATTGAGCTGACGAAGCTTTACCATTGATGCTTGGGGTAATGAAGCGTGCTGGGCTACCCCAGACTCATGCACCCCGCATTCATTCGCTTGGGAATTATCGCCGTACCCAGCAACATCCTGTAATAAGACCAGAAACCTTCGCAATGACGGACTAGAGAACTGTGAGTGGAAGTGAAGCCGCGGCTTAAATTCCCTGCGCAGGGCTTGCGTAAGACTTAACCGCGCCAGATTAAGCTTCTCGGGGCATTAGAGGAAGACTGGTACGGCAAGTGAGTTGCGGTATGCAACGTCGGCTTGTAAATTAGGGTTTCTTATTCTCCGATCGTTGGCGATGTTATGCCCTGCGCAAGGCTGTCCACATCGCAACTGTCTCACCGCCTCTTCCGTCTCTGCGCATGCCCTCCATTATCCTGGTCTATCGCTGTCGATTCCACTTTCCCAGCGCAATACTGTGCCCACCCATCTAGTTCCATCTTTTTCAAGATTGTGCTAAAGCCATTGGAACCGATAGCGTCGCAAGCTCTCTTCTTAGTATCGTCGCTGAACCCATTGGCTTCCACTGTCTGCTGGAGGCTGCTGTCTCCGGCGGGGTACTCGATGTGAAACACAGGCTTTCCAGAAGCAATGAAGGGCTGGAATTTATTGCATTCGTTGTATTGCGCACACTGCTCGTTCACTGAGAAGTCGACAAGCGGAAGTACCGCTGAGACGATCGAGCCCGCGTTCTTCAAGCCTAACGTCAAGTTCAGTGGCCGCGCAATCGACGACAAAAACTGCACGTAGCTTATACTGTCTCTCATCGTCAATGTTAGGCCGTTGTAATTTTGCTGCGTGTTGGATTAGTATACATGTGCTGCACGGAATGGGATGTACGCACATATCCATCGACATTGTCAGGTTCGACACCGTCGCATCCTTTCTCCTTTGCGATCTCGAGCCTCTTTTTCATGATAGCCCTGACATTGTCACTCCCCAGGTTCAACCACTTCTCTCCCGGCCAGCCGTCCAATTGCTTGCCCAGATCTTCGTTCTTAAATTCTTTCGCGTCGGAACGCCAATCTTCGTACGAACCGGCAGAGAAGTAGCATATCACCTTCTTACCAAGTGAATGGAGTTGCTGTATTGTAGTTTCTGGTGTGTCGAAAAGATCGATGTCGAAAATCGGCACGTTAGGTGTCGTGGACGCCGCGGATGGAGAGAGCTGCGGTGGGTGGGAAAGAATGATCTGCCAACTGTCGTTTACTTTCGGCGTCCATGGGAGCGCGGTATCCGGTGCTGGTAGCGGCGTCAAGGCGGGCGCACCATTGTCGCCATTGCCATCATTGCCATCCTTTCCGAGTGTGAGACCCAGACCTAGACCAAGGGCGAGGCCAAGATTGACCACCAAGGCAATAATGCCAATGAGAAGTTTGCGCCGGAGCGACCACGTCCGCTTTGCTTTTGATTCTGCGGACATCGTCAAAGAGCGAGTGTAATGACTAGATCTTCAACACCATACAGCCTCCAGCAGTGCGTGGTCTGGCCTCGAAGTCGTGCAGTGCACTGTGAGGTTACAAAATTAGAAATGCGCGATATGAGCTCCCACACTGAGAACAAAATTCATAAAAAGATGGCACAACGCGTAGTGTAGCTTGGGGTACACACGTGTCTTGCAATGTGAAGTCCAAGACAGCTACTATGCGGTTAATATAGACTCGGCATCACGAAAGCTTAGCATGCGAGGAGGGACTAGCGCCGGTGCAATCCCACATTGCGGAAGTGGCGCATCGAAGGATGACGGGCCGGGTCAGCTTCGTAAACTCAATCTGAGGCTGCCCTAGCTCCTGTCGAACGTTTGGCGATTTTGCATTCCGATGTTTGAAGAAGACATGCATCGAGTTGTGGAAATAGACTCCGTTGAGAGCCTATAGCTCGAACAGTCAGATGCCATATTGTCGCTCATCACCGGAATGTACTAGACTGATCGCCAGTCCCAGCAAATTGGTTCGCTACATCATTCAATATCGGCCCGGCCCAAGTCATGCAAGGTGATGCATGTGGGCTATAACATTGTTTCTAATATCAGCCACTCTCAGGCTGGGTCTGACGCAGGGTCACCATGAACAATAGCGCATAGCAGTTCCGCCTTGGAAAAAGTGTTATAGCTCGATGATCCACACCATCATGCGGCAATACCAGGCGAATTTTTTTGATATGCACCACAAATAGGCAAATTAAAGTACTAGCATTGTATCTTCAAATACACCTATCTTACAGCCTATAAGGCGTTGTGAAGGTGTATGCTCGGCTAGCACCACTCATGGTCACCCACAGTGTCAAGGGATCGCTACCGAGCTGTTCCTTCGTTGCGCCAGTCGCCGTAGATGGAGCGACTGGGACCGTGATGGGAACAGGGGTTCTGCAGTTGTTGCCACCTGCAGTGTACACGTTGATGCTCTGAATGCTTGCGCCATTTGCGGATGTGGTGTAGGTCATGCTTGGGCGACATTGATCGCGGTATTGGCGGTTGACGAAGGCTTGAGCGAGGTCATCGTGCTTGAGAGTCTTCAAGGGCCAGGTCGTGCTGTACGGATTTAGTATAGAGCGGCAAGTGATAGGCGTGGCACATACAGGCGCATCATCTCGGCGGTAACGACTTCGATCCAGGTCATGAGGAGCGAAAAACGATCATGCTTGCTATTGACCGTTGTTGTAGGCACGTCGTTTACGCGCATATTTGCCTGATGGAACATGTAGCTGTGAGCTAGTCAGGATGTGCTGCCAGTACTGCAATGTGTCGCACTCACGCATCCCAATGCAAGCCAAACAGATTGCGCATTGCAGTATCTCTTGAATCGTTCATCAAGTCCGTGAAGGAGCCTTTGCCAGCTGAGGTGTCGATCCATTCCTGTAGTGTACAGGCCGGAAGGTCGCAATTGTAATAGATGAGGGTAGCCCATCGCGGCATGACATTGAGGCCAGCATAGCCGTTCCCAGCCACAGTGGTGTTAAGTGGCCAAAACGTGTTGACCGTGTTTCGGAGCAACGGGCGCGTGTTGTCTCCAACAACGTTGAAGATGCCATTGTCCATCCAACCTTTGATAACGTCGGCGTTGTGCAGGCCGGTGATGGCTGGGGGAATGATTCCTTTTCCGCTCCACCACTTTGCTTGATCGAAACCGACTTGCTTCAGCCATGCCTGATTAAACGCGATCTCTTTTGATGCATCGGTGTACGTAGCGTTGGTCAGATCGGCGTGTGAGCTGCGAAAGATTAGCTATTGGTATCTGGTCATCTTAGCAGACATACAAAGTGTGTGATATGTGCGCAAACCGATCGCGATTTTCCGCATCTGCGAACCAATTCTGTAGTGTGTCAAGCTGCGCACATTCCGGACTCCAAGTGTACTGCGCAGGTGTGGAAGGCCAGATGTCCTTTCCAGTGCCCGGTGGCTTAGTATACTCAGGACTGCCGTCTTTTTGATCCGCATATTCGATACCAGTGCTCGGATTGCAGGCCATTTCTCCTTCTGCGGTATTGGTAGCCGCTTCGATGTCACCATTACCATTGTGGCCAATTTCGATGAAAAATTCGGAGCCCTGCGGCATCCTCGCGTTCAGAGCCGTTTGCCATGTTACATGTAGATCCAGATCTTCCGGTTTACATCGATAATTCTGGCCTTGCGGTCTGTACATAGGTGTCTCTAAGAACATGTCGTCGACTTGTGTTCCTAAGTAGGTGCGCCTGAAACCTACAAATAGACCTCGGGTGACCCATGCGATCCATGCATGCTGCAGAATGTTGCTCGAAGGCGCCCAGTCCAGTGCGAATGGTATGAACCACACCATTTGCTGGCGGTCACCAATGCGGTTGATGACTGCAGCAGATCCAACGGTTCCGAACTTAGCTACTTCCCAAGCCATAGACGCGTTCACGATCGTCGCAGGCGTGTGAAAGATGTTAGCAATGCTCACCTCTGCGTTACTTCAACATAATTAGTATCGAACAAGTACACTAGAGCCGACCGGAAGTTGCGCTTACTTCCTTAATCCCGAGGTAAAGAATGAGCTAGTGTTGGTAAAGGACACGGGCTCATCGTTGAGATTGCCAGACTTGGCGGTGACACCGTAATCCGCCGTGGGGAAAACATCGAGTCGAACCATGCGGATACCAAAAGTCGTTTGATAAGCGTATAGATCATTGAATTGTCTTCTCGTGAGTGCGCTGTAGTAAGATGCATCGTAATTGTATCCGACTTCGCTGACCAAAACAATCCCTCCATAATTGCCATGTGTCGCGGAAGAGTTGAGAACTGGGAGATTGGCGATTCCAGTCTGTGGCACGGTGAGGACCTCGAAAGGTATTCCGTAGCCACGTAGACCGGCAGCTGCACTGTTTTCTGCGGCCGTGGAGTCGCGCGCGATGATTAGTACAGTTGTCGAAATGGTAGCGCTACCAACATATGCAGAGGTAGTTTGCAAGAAAAGAAAAGCGAACAAGAGAGCACAGGCGCGCATCAACGCAAGGCCCGACGACGCCATTGTGTATAATTGAAGTGAACAGCGTGACAATGGGAACTTTTTGGGAAACCTAGCAACTTTAACAATTAAGTCTCGGCAGAATCGCCTGGGGGGACCATTGGGAAAATGCCGGTACAGCCCAAAGCAGTCAGCTGGCAAGAGTATCGATTTTCTTCTTTTCAGAGTCTTACGCATAATGGGCGCCACCGAGTCGTCCGCAGTAGAGTTGTCGCGGCATGGATACGTGCAAGCACAACAATAAAGGTATTCCCAGCCCTTTGCATCCATTCAGCTCACGTCATGCCATCTGAGGGAAAGACTAAGAGATCCAGGTAAGAGTAGCGACACAGGTGCCTTGGCGGATAATGTCGTGGGAGGACCCTCGTGTTGGGCATGTCGCCACGTGAGGGCAAAGTATTCGAGCAAGATCAGCAGGATCGTGACCAAGCTCCACTTCGATGCTGGGCCTAGGAAGCCCTTGTGTGGCGAACATGAAGAAAACGAGATGTTCTCAATGTCCGCGATGCCACTCTAGCTAAAGCTGTGATCAGACTGCCACATAAACTAGATAGTTGAGGATATTGGGGACGACGCGGCCAGTGTCTTCTAGCCAGCTTCTGTAACAGCACGCGTCCACGTACAGATTGAGCCGTGCTTTACAGCCCCAGATTTTCTGTACCATGTGCATTGCGTCGTACTTGCGTCGGAGAGAATCCTGCGAGAGCTGCGGCAATATACGATGTTGATATTAGAGATGAGGTTATGAGTTGTCAGGCTAAAGAGGAATGCCGGAAGAAGACCTATCGGCTAGTGCTAGTGTGCACGGACCCAACGTAGCCGAGCCTGTCGCCCCGGCGTCGTCTTCACTCGACTCACAGCGCGTCTTTGCGCCATATTATTCACAGACATCACGTCCTCGCTCTGATGTATATGATACCCGTCCGAGGGGGCCCTCGTGCTCGCTGTCCACTGTCCAGGATAGATGGGCTCAGTCTCCACTGGCCTGCTTCCTTGCCCATCGTGCCTGATGTCCGGCCGAATGGCGGTCTCAGTGCAAGACGCACCCATACGACTGTCGCATGCTACCATGTGTAGCAGCCAAGACCGTATGATGTGCTTTAGGAAAGATGATTGCGCTTTTGCTGCTACCAATAGTGGTAGAGGCTACGGTGGTGGAGCTTGCTGGTCCGGCTCTTGCACCATTGGTGTGCTAATGCAGCTCGCAGATCAACGGCCAACAGGACTTAAATACATCAGAGGTGAACTCTGTGCCCTTCTCGGCTTCGAACTAGGCTACCTGTAACCGACAAAAGTATGATCTGTTCACGGCCTTGCATACTACTGAAGTTCTGGTGATGGCTACCTTGTCCAACCCGCTACCACTCCCATCGCCATGAGACACTTCTTTCGTATTTCCTTTCTCTGCCTATGAAAATATCCTCGTTCAACCTGCAGCGAGACTTGGGAACAAGCTTACCTTATTGGTCGTGCTTAGTTGCAGTTGACACTGGGCAACAATCATGGCGCGTGAGGGCTTGCTGGAAGAGCATTTCTTGGGAATCGTAGCCTTTCCGACAGGCTTACCATCATTCGAAAATTGGTGGGAATGGGTGCTCATCGCTGTGGTTGGTGTGAGCGTCGCTGTTGGCACTTTTTCGTGTATATGGTACTCTTACCACTCCCTCCGGCGGCTTCTAAAGGTAAGAACACACACTCAGGTTCTGGTAATGACACGCTACTGACATTTACACTTTAGGTCGACCACTACGTACACGCTCTCCCACGGTCTGTCGAAGAACGCATTTACCTTCTTTGCCAAAGCGCGAAAGAATCCCGCGGCAAGCACATACCTGCAACCAAACCCACCTCCTTTGGTGTGTATCTCGGCGCAGTCAGTAGCCCCGCTACAGAAGACGAGACTCGGATACTCTCACAATGGGATGCTATCGTGCTCGACTACACTAAGTCTGGCGTGTTCGATGCCGTCAACAACAATTTTGTCAAGCTGGGTCCCAGTATCATAGCGAGGCTTGATCTGCTTCAGATCTTCAGCGCCATGACTCCCGACACCGAGATCGATATTTCGCGAGTCGTGTACGTCATCTCCAAAATCACGCAACAATCCTTATGTCCGTCGAATCAGCGACGATGCTTCACGGGCGTTCTGATCGCTGGTTGGCGCGAGCGAATTTCGATATTCCTCTTGAATGGCATTGCAAAACTTCTCGTGGCTCACGGTCTGCATGTGTATCTCGAGGTGAGTCCTCCAGACTTCCTTGATGGTGTCAAGAAAATGGAACTCGGGCTTTACTTTGGCATGGTCGTCCGTAACGGCGCAATTATGTCGACTGGAGAACGGCGCGATTATTTCGATATGGACAAGATGAAGACGACAACCAAAGCTTTTGTATCCCAAGCCTGTCAGCGACCATTCCTCACCATGATGTGGGACACCATAGATGATGAAGTTGATCTATCGCATGCGGTTGTCCGACGAGCGCACATGTGGTGCTCTTATCATGGAGCAGTTCCATACTTTACACGACAACGAGCTTTGAGCAATATCTACGAGATAAAATCGTGCGAAGAGCCATTGGCTGCTTTCCAATGGCTAAAGTCGCGGCGAGTTATGAACGTTCATGAGAAACACCGCAGCTCTCGAAAAGTAAGTTGACGTTCGCGTTCGCGGTCAGTGAGTGATGGCAATGCTGACACTGCGTTAGCTCAATCCCCAATTTTCTGGCACAGTCGATGATTACTTACCTCTGCAAAGCGTTTTCCCTCTCCTTGGCGAGACTCTAGCTGGCTTGAATGGCTCAGAATCTGATGACGACGACGCTTCAAGTGCCTCGACACTCACCGTTGAGAACCCGGAGATAGACGAAAACGGGGCTTTGCTCTCTTTAGTGCCACTACCGTCCCCTACTTCTAGTCTGGACTGGACATTAGCATTCCAGAAGCGAACTGACAACCCTTTGTCGTGCTCTTTCGATGGAACAGTGTACCGATCACTTGGCTGTTTTCCCATTGGTCTGAACGCGTCCCAGTCAGATTTTGACCACATTGTCAAATCACAACGACGATTGAGAAGTTTGAAACTGCTAGCAAGGCTCCCCAGTTGCCAACTACATGCAGTTGCAGCATTACTTGAAGACTTTTGCCGCGCGGACAGCCTTACTTTGGACGAAAATCCCGAGTCAAAGGAAGCCATTGAAGCGTTATCACACGCACTGGAAAAGACGTCAGATGAGGTTGAGGACTCTTATCAGCTGCAAGTTTACGTTGGGCTTGACTCTGGATTCCATACACCAAGCGGAGGCCAATTCTGGGCAGTCTGGGAAGTCGAGCGAAAAACCGCATCAGCGGTAATCTACATCTCTAAATCGGTTCAGGACATAATTGGAGTGTTGATTCATCTACATTTGAGTCGTATGGGCTTCTCCAGGTACCACTGCTTCCAAATGGAACACGCATTCAGTCGTTATCAGAGCACTTCGCACCCATCGCAAAGGGTGTCCAGTCGTCTTCAGCAGGACCTCCAGCTGCTTTCGACAACCGACATTTTGTTGTGCCTACAACATCTCCAATTCTCTGAGTGGGACAAAGAGTGCCCACTGCTATCCTCAGTACGCAAGGAGTGCGAAGAATTGCTCATCGAGCTACCGACCTACGACCAGTTCAAGAGGTCTAGCAACATGGACTATATAAGCGGGACGATCACCGATGAACAACTCGTCAACTCTAAGCTGAAGTGGCACCGCTCATGTGGGCTACCCACTCTAGACCGACATGACGCGCTCCGACTGTTCAGACATATAACCGAGACATTTCATAACCTCTTATGTCGGCGGGATCACGAAAAACTGGATGCCATTACTTTGGCTATCGAGACTTTAACAAGCAGAAGCAGTATGGACTCAGTCGCTGACTTCGTCCTCTTCTGCATCTTCTGTGCGGCAAGGAAAGCCGGGTTTGATGAAGTGTACATCGAGGTGTCTGATCGTAATCCACTTTTCAATCAGTACACCGATCAAAGCGCAGCCTTCGCTGAATTGTTCGCCTTAGGATCGCGCTGCGAGGCATACTTTGACATAAAGCCCAGCGATATTGGAGTGCTCCTATCCAAAAGGCATCGTGACCACTACAACCAGAAGGATCATCAACCTCCAATGTGGATATTCAACGCCCCATCATTTGCATCGGCTTATGCTGCGGCGCAAACCGACATCGACCCGGAACAAAAAACATCTGTGATGCCCGCCTTCCGTCGCTTCTCTTTTCTTAGCGTATTTGCCATCCCTGCTCTTGTCGGTGAGTTTTATCAACCGTGGGAAAGGCGATGCCCGCACTGACACTACTAGACATTGTACTATTGTCGACTACCGGGCATGGTCTATACCTGAGTACAGCCATGTCTTTTGATCAACAGAATTTTGCAACAATGGCTTTGATGTGCTCTCTTATTCTTTCCGGAGCCATAGGGACCTGGATTTCAATTGGTGGTAGTTACTACCTCATCTCTATGGCCTTTTCAGCCGCGAACATGTTTGTCCTAACGCGGCTGATCGGTGGCCTAGCATTCACCCTGGCAGGCTGCATTGTAGGCTTCGTTGTCATAGCGGCGGCCAAATCGGTGGCGCTGGCTACCATCTTCGTCATCTATCTTTTCGGACTGACGGCGTACCTGTCTGTCCTGGCGGTGCTTTCCACATACCAGATTCCAGGCTCAAGTTTTCTGAACGGACGAATGGTCATCATCATGGTGGTACCGACTCTAACAATCTCTCCACTGCTAACAATGTTCAATTTTGACGGGAAGAACTATGACATTTACATCTATCCCAGCGTCCTCTACATTTTCGTCGGCCTTCTCGTACTGGGCACACGACACGTAGCAACCCAATGGGTCACCTGGTACCATGACATCAAGACCCTCAACGACGCCGACGTCAAGGCTTGGTTTGTTGAAAGATGTAAGCACCAAGAGCAGGCCATCGAGTCAGAACTAGCGAAAGGTATGTCTCCAGTGACTCCGACGTGTAATGACGGGGGCTGATTTGATCCTAGCGAAGTCCGTTAGCAAAGGAACCAAGACGTCGTTGACTGCTAGCGAGCCTACTGCCCTCTCTTCTGAGCTGTCTACTGAGGACCCGGAGGCATTTCATGGGTTGAGCGAGCCAGCAATTCTTGCCCTCTGCCGCAAGGAACTTTATGACTCTGTCATGGTAGAGACCAGGCGCCATTTCTGGCAAAAGCCTACCAACGATGCGCTTGTCAAGCGTTTAGCAGATTGCTGGGATGCTACTTTATTTCTGCTGGATTGGTACTCTCGCATCACCGACACAAAACGACCCATCCCGTACAGCTCCACGTGGAACCTAGAAACGCAGGTCGCTCTGGAGAGTATGCAGCAGTCTCAGAAGGGCATCAAGCTGCACAACTCGTTCATCCACTGGCGTAATGCTGGCGAGGAAATCTACTGCGGCGTTCTTTACTTTCTCGTCGCTCTCATGGACCGATGGGTCGATCTACTGAATGGCCAGCTCATCAATCTTGTCACAAGCAAAGATATGAACACCACCCTCCGATTATCGGTTGGGTTCGGTCTCGCATACTACCTCATTGGAGCTGTACTTCTCGACTATAAAGCACAACATTTGCACACCCTCTCGGAGCAGATGAAGCCCATATCGGTCGAGAACATAACGCAGATAAAGAAAGCAACGGCCAACGACCAGACTTTTAGACGTCACCTGTATTCCAAGACCCTTTGCCGCTTCTTGAGTGTGCACGCATGGGCATTGGCACTCTGTACTGCGCTTATATGGATCTTCAACAGCACTGGCACCGGTCTGGTCATGTTTCTTGCCTACGTCGGTGCTTATAGCGGCCTTCTGTTGTATCAGTACAACAAGATATTTTCTGGTCCACATGTCCTCATGCCACTGCTCGCTGCGGTCATCGTAGGTCTCATCTCGGGCAGCGTCCTCCTAGCGGTCATGCCCGAGGAGTTTCGGTATAGCAAGGTCATTGCTTTAGCGGCGTCAACTTGGACAGCGGCACTGCTATCATTTCGCTCCGCTAAGCTTGGCATGCCCAAGTTTCTGGACATCCGTAAGTTCGCAAATGCGACATTCAACAAGTTCAAGCGGAAACAGACGCCTTCCGACTCCACCGAGGCGGCTAACGTAGAAGGAGATCCTTCGCCACCGAGACTCCACTGGTCCAGTGATGAGAAATACCACGCGTACACGGGTGCCGGTACCGATGCTGAACTCAGTCAAAGTGAGCTTCGAGCGTTCTGCGAAAAACTCAAAGCTGCTCCCAAGGAGGGTCGTTTCCGAATCACCCCTACGGGTCACCCGGGCGATCAGATCACTGCATTGCTACTATCATGTACGCACGACAACCTCTCGCACCTGGCTCTGCAAGCCTTTCCAAGGATGCCATTCCTGGTTCAGAGAATAATTTTGGCATGGAAGAACGATCTAGTGAAGATCTTCATTGTTCCTATGCAGTTGGTGGCTGAAGCCAGCATCGATCTCCGTGCCATCTCGAACTACTCCAATGGTCATCTGACTCTGTTCGTTGCTTCCGATTCAAAACCAACCAGCTCGATGCAGATTAACGTCAGCAGCAACTGCACAACAATCGCTGAGACATTAATTCGTGCTTGCTCGCAGACGATGTTTGGTGTGCCTCCTCTTCAGGCCGAGGTTGCAGAGTCCATGCTTGCCTGTCGAGCAACAAGCAATCTGATTTATCCGATTTCTGAATGTGGCAAACGCTCGATACCAGCCCTGCTCTTAGGTGCTGAGGCAGTGGTGTTCGAGACAGCTTGTCGCAAACAATTGCTGCAGAATCTATGCCTTGGCATCGATTGCGACTCCCAGTGGGATACTCTCCCGCTGGAAATCCGTTGCCTTTCGCTGCGACGCTGCCTTGGTGCTCGTGAGCCTTTCAACAATACGGAGATAGCCTGGATCTATGACAATGTTCCGGCCGAAGATTCATGCACAATTTTGTCCAGAGTGGCACGCTATGATCTCGGAGCCTACATGACTGTGAACAAGTACAATTATTTTCATCGTCGAGGCGATCAAGCTGTGACCGAGAAAGAATACCGACAATTGACTGCCGATGTCCAGAGATCTTATCATCCGGTATTAAATCGCTCAGCTAGCTCCTTATTCTTCTTGTCCACTAACTATGTACGGAAACCACTTGCATACTTCTACCACTCGGTCGGCACCTGGGTCAAGTTCTTCTTCTTGGCGTGCATGGCAGATCCAGAGTTCCAGAGGGAGCTGAACGGAGCGCTAATGCGCACACCACCTATCATTGCTAAGCTAACAACGTTCATTCTCACTGGCTTATGGATTTACAGTCGAGCTGCCATGTCCGTGGCCCTTCCCTTCTTCTTATACCATCATCGCAAGGACATTGCTGGCCTTGCGGGCACTGTGAAAGGAAGTCTGATCATCCAGAAGAAGGATCGATTAGTCATCCGAAGTCATGGCGAATCCGAGACTGCCTTCATTCATTCACTCGACAAAGGCAACTTCAAATTAACATTCTATCAAGGCGAACCCCACCAAGAACCTACGTGGGGTCATGCAAGAACCACTCAATACGATAAAGACCTGCGAATCACCTCTCGACAAGAATATAAGAACGGCAAAATCGTTAACGACTACTCGTACGAGTATCAATCGCGGCGATCCACACGCATCATTCAGCTCGCAAGGGTTAAGAACACGAGGATACCGATGAGTAGAAGCTGCGTTTCTGGATCAGATGAGGGAGCAAAAGTACAGTACAACCGCAAGGGTCATCTGGAATCTGGGAGCTATGTCAGCCACGGCAATCTAATCCGTTTTAAATATCACTACCGCAAGAATGCGCGGTACGATGATGAGCTGTTGCGGGCCGAGTTTGTCCTACCGCACATGTCTGCTAATGTCAGCTGGTGCGCGCCTCCAGTCCGACACGCCGAAAAGATGGAACGCTGGATACCAACACCACGTGTGCACGAGGCCACCTTCGTTCAAAATGCTGACGTCTATGAATGTACCTGGTTTTACGACCACAAGTTCCACCCCACTATCACGACGAAGCTCAATGGCGAGTTAGTAGACACGCCGGACATGATTCGATATGATTGGCTTGGTGTACTGAAGAAGCCCACACGTTGTACCTTCACCGACGAGAACCCGCTGCTAGCTTTCAAGGCTGCGACGTCAAGTTTCATGAGTCGGCTGTTCAAAACCAACGTCAAGCAGCAAGAGATCTCGACCTCTCGCGCGCGGTCGCAATTGTGGAAAGCCTGGAAGAAACGAAATGACTTAGATGGGGTGGTCATAAGATGGGTTGACGAGGAGCTGATCCGCAAAGAAGCTTTACTTCGACCCTATTGGCGACGCCGGGATCGCGGTAGCTTATCGAAAGCCGAAGACTACCTCGCGTTGCACGCCGACGCCATAATGGCGACTTCAGATCTCACCAGCGACATCAGTGCATGGACGCCACTCGCTATCCGCATGAGCGACCTTTTCAGCTTTGGACAGGGCGGTGACGCGGTTATCTTCACAAGAACCAAAACGTTGCAAAACGACACAAATCAAACTCTGCATGTCATCGCCGTCGATACCGGCACCTGGCCGAATGAGGGCGGCGGTGTGTCTGCTTGCCGTCGCGATCTCATCAACAATTTACGAACCATAAAGTGGCACATGGTCGTCGAATCTGCCAATGACTTCGGCTTACCAAAGCATCAAACAGAAGAAAACGTCGAATCGCTGAAGGTCATTCCTCTTTGGGGCCTTGATTTCATGCATCCAAGCCATGGCATGTTTACCAACAAGCTGGACAGCGAGGTGGATCACTTGGTCAAGGAAACTACCATCGCTGACATAAAGATGAACTTCATTCCTACTTTGACTGCGCTTGTCCGTGGAGCTCGTGCAGTCAACATGACTTCCGCAGATATCAAACAGGCCACCCGAGCGTTGGTCAATCTCAATACCTACTTCGAAGACTCACGCCATTGGAAAGAGGTGTGGACAAGCGACATCGTGAAGGATACCTGGAGACGAGTTTGGTTGATGGAGGACATGCCGAACGCTCAACCACCCTCAGAATGGTTTCGCACCGAATTGCCGACCCTGGGACATTTGGACACGGCGCTCGAGTTGTGGTTTAGATGTATGTGATGCAATATGGATAATCCATGACGAAGCTAATGAACACAGACCTCTTCATCTTCTCGATTCCTATACCAGAGAAAATCCCAACAGTATTCCAAGCTTCCCATCACAGCGTCTCAGCCTCCTATGGGATCGTGTGCAAGATAAAGCGCAACTGTACACTTCAAATATGGGATCATGCAATCTCATGGCGGGAAACTAACTTGTACCTCTCTTCGGCAATGTGCACGCTACCGCCGTTCATCAGAAATTCGCTCCTTGGGCTGATGAAATTGACATCCTGTCTGATCCTCCATCACGCCGATCATATCCTTCCGTGCGCCGGTAAGGCGATTACTACTTGTACCTCAATTCATACTAATCGTGATCCACAGATTTCTTCAACCCGGGTTGGGAAGTCGAGATTGGCAGTGCCAAGGGTCGACTGACCCACCGCAATGTTTTCAAACGGAAGGTCGACCCAATCGTGAATGGCATTACTGATATGCAGAAATTCTCACCAGTGACCGATATTAAGACGAAGACGCCCACTGTCACGATGCTCTCTCACGTTTGGTTTGCCAAGGACATCAAGACCGCTCTTCTGGCTGCGGACATCATTTCCAATGAGTGGGGCTTCAAAGACTACAAGCTCGACATCTATGGCGCGCTTAATAAGTCTCCAGTCTACTCCTCTGAATGCCAGGAGATCCTGGCTTGCAAAGGCCTAGGAGAGAGTGTCGCTTTGCGAGGCACTGCGGATCCAGCAATGGTGCTGGCAGATAGTTGGCTTTTCCTTAACTCATCAATATCGGAGGGCTTGCCACTGGCCCTTGGCGAGGCCGCACTCACTGGTGCACCAGTGGTGTGCACAGATGTTGGTGCTTCACTACGAGTGCTTACCGATCCCGACGACGGCAAGCGCTACAGCGAAGTTGTGGCACCCAATGACGCTTACGGTCTGGCCCGCGCGCAGATCAACCTCCTAGCTATGCTCGATGAATGGGCACAATACGCAGACGATAAAGGAGTGCCTGCGCCTGTGTTGCCGCACAAGCCTACGCCCAAAGACGTCGAGATTATAACACGGAGAATGTATGAGAAGAGCGAGCATCGTCGGAAGCTCGGTATGATGGCGCGGTCTATCGTTCAGAAGTCGTTCGGTGGAGAGCGCTACCTTCGCGAACATGAGCAAATGCTGTGGATTGGCAAAGCACGCCACGAGATGCTAGATGTCGAAAAGCGCGTCCCACCACCGCGAAATCCGGCTCGTGTGCTGTCACTTTGTAGTCGCACCCCACACGCTCCAGCACCGAGCAGTACTCTGGATCCACAGCTGGAGAAAATGCAACACCCACGCCGTCCCTACGCCACAAGGTACTCGGCAGCCACATCCTTCTCCTCCGCATACATGGACGAGCCCTCAAGCTCATCAGCATACTCCGATCCAATCTGGGGGCACGAAGAATGGCAGCTCGAAGCCATAACGCCCCAATCATCTCTCAAATATCCTGATTCGGAAAAAAGCGGAGACACATGGTCGGTACCAAGCGCGCCAATCACCCGCACATTACAATCGCATACCCGTGGGCAAAGTGCTTCGATATCGCCAATCGTGCGAGGCAAGCGACCGGCCCGCCAACAACAACATAGTGGCTTCGAGAGTAACGGGCCTTTTAGAGGCGACAAGGCTGTCCCGAGGATGGACCCGAGAAGAGCTGTGCTGATGAGGCAGAGCTTAGCGAATCCTGAAAGCGCGAGGAGTAGCTTGAGGGCGAGAAGCCATTTGAATGAAGTGGAGATTGTGGAGTATGGTAACGTGGATGGCAGGCTATAGAATTGGGGAAATATGTGCGATTTGTTGGATAGAGATTGGAGTTACTGGTTTCCATTCTTGCGTTTGCACGTTAGCTGGATGTATTGAAGAGGCGTCTGGTAGCATATTCGACAGTGAATCCCTCGTATTCATAGGGTCGTAGGTACATTGGCTCGGTATTTCGATCTCAATGGCATTGTCAATTTGTCGAAAGTACTCCCAATGAAGTAGGGGCACTCACAACATCTTCGACACCACCGCACATGAGTCACTTCCACCAAGAAGCATGAAGTGAGAAGTTATCCGCGCACGAGCCATGAGATTTCAGTTACTAAGTATCTGCATGAGCGTGCATTGTCTCGTATCTGACATCAGGCAAGAAAGTGATGTTCCTAGCCAGCGCAAAAAGAATGGCTCGCTGTCCCCTCTCTCCTCTATCCAGCCCCCATACCGGCAGCAACACGTCGTCTTGTTATCCAAAGAGCGGAAGTTGTAAGCGAACAATAAGAAAGAGTCGTAACGGTAAATCATAATATGCACAGAAAGAATGGGTCATGTGGCGAGAAACACTTCGCAAAGCGCGAGATACCAGCCTGGTTGTTGGGGTAGCGTCCACTTAAGAGCGGATGACGACACCCTGGCGGCGCGTAGTCTTCTCCTCGTACACGTACTCGTCTTCCGATGAGCAGTCCTCCGAGTCATCGGAGTATCCGCATCGCGCACCTCCGCAGTCGAGCTTGACGCGGCCACCAGCACGGGTGATGCCGAAGCGCTCGCATGTGCAGCAGCTGCTGCCAGAGCTGACGCTGCTTGGCGAGCTTGAGTTGGTGGAGCGGGAGGTGAGGGATGGGACGTCAGAGCCGGAGTCGGAGTCGTACTCGGAGTCGGAAGAGTCGTCGACGGACTGCTGGGCGAAGCGGCGGTTGAGCTCCTCGAGCGTGGTCTTGTCGTACTGGGTGTTGATGACCTGGCGGGTCTGGCCGGGGCGCTGTGGGGTTGGTGCGACGATGCGTGCTGGGCTGAGGGAGCGGCCCTTTGCGACGGATGCGGTCGAGACGCGGCGGGATTTGCGGTCGGAGGCGCTTGAGGTCTTGGTGGACGATGACTTGGCAGCGGGGATGTCGATGATGTTGAGCTTGCGGCCGGTGGTGGGCTCAGTGGTGTGGTCCTTGGCCGGGTCGTGCGAGACGTGGTAGCCGTCAATGATGTAGTAGTACCAGTAGCGTTGGCCCTGCTGGAGTGTGGCGCCGTTGAACTTGAAGCATCCGGTCCAGCCTCCGGACTTCTTGGGGTCCTTGGAGAGTGGGAGTTGTCCCTGGTAGCCGTCCCATGAGCCGAGAAGGTGGACAGTTTTGCAGTTGGCAGAAGTGCGGAGAGTGAAGTTGAGTTGGATGGAAGCCATTGTGAGTGTGTGGATTATTCTTTCGTGGAAATTTGTATTATGATGGTGTTGTTCTTTCGATTATCGTCCTGGCCAAGCTAATGGATAGACGAAGTAATGCTGATGAAGCTGTGTTGATTCGTGAAGAATGCGAGTTGCGCTATTATCGAATGATGGTTTTGTTTGTGGTGTGTATTGAGCAAGTAGAGCTGAGGATTAACGTAGAGTTGGATTTGTCGACCGGCGACGAGAATTGAATTAGTGGTGAGTGGTAAAAGTAGGATTAATAGGGCACCAGGCCAAAGGAAGATGAAAAAGATAAAAAGGAGGAGAAAAAACGACAACACAACAGCTCTGAAAGTTCACACGCTTGCTGAAGAAAAGAAGTCGAGGGGAGGCCTGGGGCCGTCTACTTATCTATGGCACCGCGCATCGCACAGCTGCTGAGCGACCAAGCGGGGGCAGACTGGCGTCGGGACAGGCCTCGCTCCTCCCGGTAGCTACTGATTGCTTGTGCAGCATAGACCCGCCATTTCTGACAGGGAGTGCGCTGGGAGAGCAGTCTATCGATTGAGCTGAGCGCTTGCGTGAGAGAGGGGATTCGACGACGAATGGTCGCTGTGTCGCCTGGCGTTTTCGTCCAGGCCGTCTATTCGCCAGATTAAAGCGGGGATACGCACATCTATGCACGGGCCTGGATGAGAGAACACGCAGCCTATGGAACGGCTTCATCTTGCCCATCACATGGCTTCGTTTCTATCACACTGCGTCTTCGCCTAACTCTATGCAGATTCGACTGATGCAGAAGAATTTGCTTTCCAAGGCCGCAACCTTGAACGCGTGCAGCCTTTGTCCCTGCCGCATGAGGCCCTATTTACAGCCTTTGCTACTTCGCATCTCGCCATCGCGCCAATCACGACACAACTGAGCAATTCTCCGTTTAATAAATTACCTGTTTGGGATGGTCGGCGGCTAAATTAATGGAGTGGCTTTTCCCCGTAGCCAACCGCATCACTAAACACCCGACCTCGAGAAAACGTTGAATGCGGCATCACCGGAGCTTGAGTGGACTCAATATCACGACGTAAGCCATGTGGAGACACCATCGTGGTAATGTGCAGACACGCGAGCATGCTGCTTGACAGCAGTCAGAAGGAAAGGATCGGGACGAGGGCGGGAGCACGGGATGGCTGAGGCACAGCGCCTACAGTTGAGCCATCTGAGACCTCGACACTGCAAAAATTGTGAGGGAGACTCGCTTGCGAAAGACTGCTCGACGGGTACGCCCAGGAAGCACAGCACAGTCTCTGTGCGTATTATCGTGGTGCGAATGCCGTGCTACTTTGTTCTCATGTTCTATTTTTGGAACAAGAAGACTACACAGTACCATCTTCAACGCAAACAGTTTTGGAGAAGGAGATTTTCCGAGTTGCGGCAAATACTGTAGATCTAGCATACAACCTCTGTACCGACCTTCATGCAAGATTGAAGCCTCAAAAGCATGAGTGCGTCGCTCAGATGCATACGCGCCGCAGGCTTGCAGGAGCTCACGCATTGACGCTGGTTGAGCTTCGGGCCATCGATACTGGCCCACTCACCCACTCACTATTAGGTACTGTGTACCTTGCACATGCCATGTGCATAGTCGAAGTGTGATCTACATCTTCTCACCGATAGAGTAGTCTAGCGAGGATTCAACATGCTGAGAGTTCATCGGCCTGTGTTACTCCAGCTGTTGCCGCCAGTCTCTCCACCTTTTTATACCTATCTTCTCCATACGCATTTCTGCACGATACTTAAGTTCCAAGGGGCAAAGAACTAGCGTAACAGGTGCTCGTTCTGGCAGATACCACCTCACTTCATCAAGTACCAAGCGTCACTTGCTTCATCATTTACAGCTGTCCGGCATAGCTTCATATACACTGTCAGTTGGGCAGCTCCACAATTCGAGAAGAACCATCACGCTCTACACCAAGGTACTACACAAACCAAAGCTATTCTAATCCCCAACCAGGAAAAGTGAAGACCTACGACAAAGGCACTTAATTCACCTTAAAGACCTATCTCCGCCGTAACCAGCGAAAACCTAGACAACGGCACGCAAGGTACCAACACACACAATCTCCAAAAAGGAATACTCTTCTACTAATCAAGACTACCGCTCCTCCTTCCAACCCTCCTTAACACCCCAAATCACACCCCTCCACTTCCCCTTCCCCACACCAACATCCACATCCACACTCTCCCCCCTCAACGTCTCGCCATCCATATCCCTCTCCACACCTGCACCCCCCCTGCGTCCATCCCTCCCAACATTCCCATACTTCGCCCAGAAGCTATCCACACTTTCCCGCCTCCACTCTCGTAACGCTTCATCTGCTTTGACGTCCTTGGTGGATACAATGTTTGCGCGACGTACTTCCTCGGCTTGCTGGCCCATGTGGTCGCTGATGACGCTTTCGCGGCGCATAGCCTGTGTTGTGTCTTCGATGGTGAGAGCGTCGGAGAGGTATGTTGATATACGGCGGTAGGCGGATGCGTTTGGGGGTAAGGGGGTTGAGGAGGGTGGCGGGCGTGTGGTGTCGCTTATTGGTGAGACGAAGGAGATTGGGTTGAAAAGGGGTTGGGGTTGGGTTGGAGACATTTTTGGTGCGTTTTCTTGGACTTGTGCGTGTGTGTGTGTGGATATTGAACTGCTGGTGTTGGACTTGTGGTGATGAGCAAGGCCGCGCAGATCTTTTATCTCTCCTCACCGCACGTGCTTGTCTCCTCGGATTTCTCAGCGCTGGGTATACCAAGTCTATCGATCCCCTCATCTCCTCGTCAAATCTCGTCACTAAATTTATGCTCATACCCGCCAATCGCCTTTCGCTGGCCCACCACATCAGCATTCCTGATTGGTGATTTTGGTTCCCAAGACCGACAAGCACTCCGTGTAGTCCGATACCCGACTTCGCACCATAGTCATTTCTAGGGCGTGTGTCAATTGACAAGTTGACGTCAAGCACGACATGATTCGTTGGCACGCGTCACGCAATTGATTTGAAAGCAAAAAGCAACATCTATTCATTTCCCTCCAACAAGGATAGGTAGTTTCCGCGAATAACCTGAGCGGGTGAACGAGGGGTGCTGCTATAATGAACTCGTCATGTCAATGGTAATTATTCAGCGTTTGAATTAATCAGCCTGCAGATCCCATAACAACACGATGTCTGACCCACTTTTCCAAAGAACCCTCGACATAGCAACATGTATAGTTATGAAATGGATACAGCTGAACAAACGCACCTCGGAGCCTCGGGTCGAAGACTGTAAGTCACTCGCATCGTGTCGTAATCATCACGCATTCTAGTACCCCATAAACCAACACCCTCTTTTCACCCAGTCATACTCCCCCCCTCCCTCGCCGCCCCGTCCCCAGGCCTCATCCTATCCACCACCCTCTGAACCACGCCATGACCCTCTGCATGCTCAAAGCTCTTGCGCAGGCTACCGCTTCGACTCCTGCTTTTGTTCGCATGCACTGCCCCATCATTGTTATGCCTTCCCGCATGGCCGTGTTTCTTCCAAAACTCCTTTTCCGCTTCTTTACCTCCATGCGCATGGTCCGCGACAATAGCGCTCTCGCGCCGTTTCTCGTCTAACGGGATCTCAAGCGTAACTGCGGTTTTGAGATAGTGCGCTGCGTGGTGGAGGGGGTTGTGATCTAATACGTTAATGTCAGAAAGGAGAATGGAAGGGTAAGTAAACGGTCGGAAACGGCTTACCTTTCGGATGTCCCTCGTCGTGGACGTTTGTGTCTGATATAGCTGAGACGGAGCCTATGGCGCGCGGTGTATGTGTGCGGTCGGTCATTCTGCTGTATTTGAAAGCTCTTTTTTTCACAGTTGAGGATACAGATGCAATTTCGTAGTGCACTATAAGAAGTATTTTTGTTGCGCGTTCAACAATGATGAGCTGAGCATGAGCGTGACGTCAAGTGTGCGGATGGCGTCGGATGGGTTGTCATGGAGCTGAACGTCGGACTCACTCATCTCACATTCATTGCTGTAAGATCTGTGTCATCATTGCACGTCCACAACATGAGCATTCGTATGGTATCGTATCCAGACACCGTCCCATGTACTCCGATCTTCGTAGCCAGGGAGAAGTATTACATGCGCTAGCACCCCAACAAATTCCCCAATTCCTCCGGCGTCAACGTACTCTTCCTCCTCTTAGGTCGCCCTTGTATTCTCGACTTCGTTGGCGACCTGGTCGTGCGCCTCTTACTCTTCTCCTCTGAGGCTGCAGTAATGTTGCCAAGTCCCGACACTTGCAGGCCTTCAGCAACTGCTGCTGCCTCGGCCTCGGCCTGTGCAAGTTTGTCGTGGACTGTGAGCTTCGGCGAGGGTTCGTCGGGATGCGGTCGAGGGCTGGAGAGACGTTTCTTGGACTGAGTGTAGGTGTTAGAACTCGTGACTGCTGGTGAATTGAGATGAAGGGAGGACGAAGAGAAAGGGACTTTGCTGGCCAGTTTGACGATCTGGTTGCCAGGGTTGTTATAACGTACATGGCGTGATACGCGATCATCCTTGGTCGGTGACCTAGAAATGCGCTCCTGCTGCGTCCTGCTAATTGGAGATAGGCAAGTAGATTTATCCGCCTCCGCGTCTGCATCTACCACATGTATGCCAGGCATCTCGGCATTCTCGCCGTCTACTTGTATTGGTGTGTTCGGTATCGAGGCCGAGAAGGCGACTTTGCAAGGAGATCTGCTCGGCGATTTGTTGCCGTCTGTTTCTCGGAGGGCGGTCGCCTTGGGTTGCAGCTTCAACTTGAATATGTCAGACGTCTTCGAGGGCTCCGGAACATGAGTTGGCGTTGGCGAGGTTAGCTCCTGCTGCTCTTCCGACTCTTCCAACTGTTCGTCGAACACGGAGCTGGCTTCATCCTCCTCTACATTCTCCTCGTCATCCTCGTCGACCATCGAGAGCCCCTCGTTATTGGCTGTGTCCAGCCCCATGCCTAAGCCCAGGCCCATCTTGATCTCGTCGAGATTTATGGTGTCACCGTTGTTCATGCGCTGCCGCCAGGACTCCATGAGCATAAAGGCCTCGCGCAAGCGGGCTTCCATCTTCTCCCAGCCTGCTCGTAGTCGAAGAATCTCTTCCTCGCGCATTTCTACCTCGTCAACAGCTACAAAATTGGGGTTCGTCAGGAGGTTCTTGAGGTTGTCGAGGACCGTGTCCATGTCGCTGGCCAGTGTCTCGTAATTGGTCGGTAGTGCCTGGAACATGTCCTGCCTTGTGCTGTCGTCGTCTTCGCCCATCATTGAAGGGCCTTCTGCATCTTCTCGGCTGCTTTGCTCTGGCATGCCCTGCAGCTCCTTCAGCGTCATGAGCGTACTCCTAACAAGGCCGATCAGGTTGTCGTTCTCGTCGCTCAGACTCTGACTAAGCTGCGTAAGGAACTCGGTCGTCTCCTGCTTAAGGCTGTACGACGGGTCGTCCAGGTCTGGCGCATCGTCGCGTATACTGCTCGTTGCGCCGCCCAAGCCGATGCTTCCTGGGTTGATTGTGATGCTCGCGCCCACCAGCCCGGTCTTATTGCCTCGTTGCTGGCTCGTCAGGTGACTCTTCAGCTTCTGTATCTGCACGTCGCGCTTGCGCACATCATTCGCGCAGCTTGTGCGCACCTGCTGGACTGTCGTCTTGAGTCGCAGCATTTCTTCACGTAGACTCCGGGCTGAAGACTCGGCGGTACGAAGAGCGGCACGGGCAGACCGCTCCTGCGACTGGGCGAGCGACATTTGGCGCGCGAGGTCTTCATTGCGCGTATGAAACTTCTCGAGGGCGACTGTTTGGCGCGTCGATTCTGAGCGGAGGGTGCGCAGTGTGTTGGCGATGGATTCGCGGTACTCTTGGTCACGCTGCGGCGTGTCAGCATATAGGTAGACTATTTGTGTATATCAGTACTTACATCGCGCTTCAGTATCAGGTCGTGGACCAGATTGATGATTTGCGCCATGGTCTGCTCTTTCCCTCCCTCACCACGCGACGGGTGCGCGAACTCGATTGCCTTGCCATCGCGCAGTAGACCACGTGCAAGCAGCAAATTGTTGATGTATGCCGACGCCGTCTTAAGGTTGTGGGCTTCCATCGCGTCTGTGGTGGGCTGCAAGATTCGCGCAATGACGATGGTGTTGCTGCTGTAAACAGTCCGCTCGGACCATCAACAGTCGCTCTTTCTGTTTCGAATGCGAATGCGAGCTACGCTAGGACTAGCGCCAACAGTCGCGTGGAGATCGCCCTCTAACTTCGTCCGACTTGTAAATCTCCAGCGGTCCCTTCACTCGCCATCCCACTTGGTGCCGACGGGCTTTCCAACTACGATTCTGGCTTCAGTGCCCCTCTTCTGATACCAGACTCTATCGGTCATGCTCCGGATGATTCCGCTCCCATCCAGTCACTTCACCCAAGCAAAATGACGTCTATGTCGATGCAGCCCGTTCGTATACATGCTCGTCGCGAGAACCCGACATGTACTTTCGGACGTATTCGTCTCTGAACGTGCAGACTGGCCATCCCGGTGGGGCTCAAAGTCTGTAGATCTCCCACTGTGGTCAAATAGCCTGAACTTTGTACGACGTCGCGTACGGCAATTGCTGCATTGTCGCGTGGCCTCGAACTCCGTTATTGGAGCAATTCATCGCCACCTTGGGAACATTGGTTGCGGCCGCCTCGGCTTCAAGGTTGGAGACCACTGAAGACCGTATTGGGCGTACTTGCCAGATACCAGCTCTACCTTCTTACAGTGAGCGCCTCGGCTGAAGTTAGTAATTTGCAACTGACAGCTGGGCAGACTAGTCTACTTCACTTTTTGGGCAAGCAAGTATAAGATGATGAGTATCCTGGAATCGATTCTAGGACTGTCTCCACGGCAGTGTTTCTTCTTCTTTGTTTCCTCTTCATTTGCCTGATAATCCTCCGTGTCTATAGACGATGCGGCAATCTAGTCTTCGCATACTCATTGCTGCCGGTCTAGTCTTCCAACTTGCAATTGCTGCTCCAACCCAAGAAACAACACAAGCTTGCACCGAGATCATCAATGCACTCCCCGGCAAAGTCCTGACCCCTGGTCTCCTCGCCCTAGAGTTCACCTACGAGACGCAACAATACTGGAACAATGCTCTACGCACCATCACACCAGCATGTATTGTCCAGCCAGAGTCTGCCGAGGACGTCTCCGTAGTCGTCAAGACGCTCAACAAGTATCCGACAGTTCTCTTTGCCACAAGGAGTGGAGGCCACGACACAAATCCTGGTCATGCAACCGTGGCAGATGGTGTACTCATCTCAATGACTAACCTGATCGGGGCCACCTACGACCCCGCGACAGGTCTTGCGTCTGTCAAACCTGGAGGTGACTGGAACAGGGTCATAGGAGACTTGGAGCCCAGTGGTCATGTCATTGCTGGAGGTCGATTGGGTAGGAATTCCGAAGTCTTTGGAGCCCTGACGCATTACTAACTTCCTTCAGGCATCGTGGGAGTAGGCGGTCTGCTACTACAACTCGGTCTCTCTTTTCTCAGCGCGCAAGAAGGCATGGCCGCCGACAACATCGTCGGCTGGGAAACAATCATGGCCAACGGCTCCATAGTCAACGTTGACGCCGCGACCCACCCTGACCTAGCTCAGGCCATGCGAGGTAGTGGTTCACAATTCGGCATTGTAACCAAGTACACCGTCCGAACCCATCCCATCGGCAAAGTCTGGGGCGGGCTGTGCGCCTACGCCGATACTCAGAGTGATGACCTGTACGCCGCTCTGCACAACTTCGTGGCAGACGGCGCGAGAGATCCCAAAGCAGCCATCATCTTCACTGACATCGTACTCACCCTCGGCGTCCGGACCAAGCTAATCTTCTCATTCTACGACGGGCCAACACCACCGACCTCAGGGCCCTTTGCAGACTTCTTCAAGATACCAGCGATAGAATGTCTGCCACGTACACAAAAGTACACTGAATTGGTATGTCTGTTCCCAATACCTCACCTCGAGTCGTCCCACCAATACTCATACACGTCAGCTCTTTGCCAACGGCGCACCAACAAGCGAACTCCTCTCACGCATCTCGTTCCGCGTAAGTCCCTACTCCTAACCTACTCACCACCCACTCACCCACTTACCGTCCCCAGACCTACACCATCCCTTACATACCCACCCGCCCGCAAATGTACAAAGAAATACACGCCAAACTTGCCTCCATAACCGCCCCTTTTCAACTCCTCCACCCCACCTCCGAATTCTCCGTCGATTTCCAGCCTCTCCCTTTCCTCTTTGCATCCATCTCCGAGTCCAAAGGCGGCAACGTATTCGGTCTCACCGGCGCTGATGGCGACCGCCTCGTCCTGGAAATTCAGGGCTTATGGCAGTTCCCCGAAGACGATGCGGTAGCGTATGGGCTCAGCAAACAGTTGACAGATTGGCTGGACGAGCAGGTACCGCAGTGGTTGGCAGAAGCGGGTATGGATCCGGGAATATATTTGCCACTGTTTATGAATGATGCGGCTGGGGATCAGAGGGTTACGCAGAGTTACAGAGGGTATGAGAAGTTTAAGGCGTTGCAGCGACAGGTTGATCCGAATGGCTTGTGGAGCACTAGGGGTGGGGGTTTTAAGTATTAGGTTGTTTTTGGGGTATGATGTTGATGTTGGGGATGTTTACGTTACTATGAGATGAATTTCATGACTACTATGCTACTTTGTGGTGGATGGCCTTGGTTCGAAAGGGCTATTGTAAAGACACAGACAAGAAATTCCCTTGAAGCATGTTCTGGACTGCTTGTGGAAGGTAGCATCTAAATGTGGACCCACTACAACAAAAGCGGGGTAGTAGCGTGAGTACTTTCACTCCGAGCTCGTGGCTCCCACATGACACACATCGCCCAAGGTCAAGCTTCGTAAATGAAAGGCTTCAAAATTGCTTGTCTTCCATATCCATACGTGCAGCCCGACCGATCGAACCAAAGTCCTCACCGACACCCGTCATCCCTCACTACAGCATGTCCCAAGCCCCTCCCCAAGTCCTCGGCCACGAGCACTCCGATGCCTGGGATAAATCCCACCTCCGCGTCGACGACATCCACGAAATCTACTACGAGCAATACGGCCCCGAAGACGGAAAGCCAGGTAAGTCCAAGTCACTCCAGCCCATCCTCAACATACATTAACATCGTCCAGCCATCTACCTCCACGGCGGCCCCGGCGGTCACATTTCCAAATCCAACACGCAATTCTTCTCCCCAAAGCATTACCGCGTCATTCTTCTTGACCAGCGTGGCTCCGGTAATTCGCGTCCCAATGCAGAAACTCGCCAAAACACCACATGGCACTTAGTCTCCGACATCGACGTCCTTCGCAAGCACTTGGGTATTGCAAAATGGCACCTCGTTTTTGGCGGCTCTTGGGGCTCCACGCTCGCTTTGGCCTACGCGCAGACGCATCCGTCTAGCGTAGGTAGTCTCGTACTCCGCGGCGTCTTTACCGTCCGTGAAATGGAGTTGAAGTGGAATTTCAATGTGAATGGGGGGCCCATGTTATTCCCCGACGCATATGAGGAATTCCTGGCCTTTCTGCCCGAAGACGAGAGAGCAGACCACGTTGCGAATTATCATCAACGCTTGATGAGCGACGACACGAGCATATCCCATCCCGCAGCCACAGCCTGGAATAAATACGAAATCAGCATGTCGACGCTGTATCCCAACGTCTCGGGCCTCGAATCCCTAAACGACGCGGCGTACTTGCTAGCTCACGCGCGCATGGAGGCGCATTACTTCAATAACAAAGCATGGCTCGAGGAAGGGCAGTTACTCAAGAAGGAAAACATCGACAGGATCAGACATATTCCGTGTGCGATTGTGCAGGGGAGATATGATGTTGTGTGTCCGCCGGTGACGGCGTGGGCGCTGCATAGGGCGTGGCCGGAAACGCACTTACATTGGATTGCGGATGCGGGGCATAGTGCGACGGAGCCGGGGACGAAGAGGAAGTTGGTGGAGGTCTGTGAGGGGTTTGCAGGGTTGGAAGTGTGAAGGGAATTCGTAGGGTATAAGGTACTTTGGGCACGTGCGAGCATGAGCAGAGGTGCATTTGTGCTTTTAGAATGATAGGATGGACGCCATCTGAGCCAGCGCAGTACATTCACACCCAATTCCATAAGAATCACAGCTCAATCTGGTGAAAAAAGGTTATATATAATAAGTCATCTACACAGAAGTAAAGGACACTCTGCCCACAAGATGTACAACGTAGCAGGCAAACAAACAAAAAGGCCTGGCTAGATGCGGTGCGCACTGAAGAGAGCGTCGGGGTATATGGCGGGAAGAAAAAGTAGCGAAACAAGGACCCTAGCCGAGAAAAACATGACGAACGACGAGCGGCAACGTCTTCAAAAACGCAGCAGTAGATGGAAAATCGGCACCCATCTACGCGTTGATGATCAAGTTCCGCTGACTCGTATCCTCAGGATAACTCCCAAACACAAACCGATACAGCTCCCTCAACCACTTAAACTGCTCACTCCTCGCAAGCCACTGCACTGCTCTCCCAATCTCCAGCGCCGTCAGCCTCCGCGGCGGCTGATTGTGCACTGTCCTGAGCGTCGGATCCGACAGCACCAACTTCCGGTAATTGTCGAACAGCTGTGTCTGCCAGGCCATTGTACCGAAGCTATTTGACGGCAAGCTACGTATGAATTCAGGCAGAGGCTGGTGGCGCGCGTAGCCTGTGTTGATAGCAGCCTTGATGATGAGACCCTTGAGGCGTACGAGATTGTGGTCTTCGCGGCCGGCGGTGGCAGTCGAAGAAGAGTGTATCGATGCGTCGGAGTATGTGGAGAGGTTGGAGGAGGCAGAAGACCAGCGGTCGTGTGTGCGCGTCATGCCGGCTTCGGGGCCGAGGACGAGAATGTTAGGGACATTCGGCTCGCTCTCGGACGGCGAGACCTCTTCGCGGTCGTCGAAGATGGTGGTGGGTGTTTCGGGTTGCATTGGTGTTTGCATGCGGGAGGCGAGGGCGGTGTGGTACGAGTCCTGGACGCTGGATGAGCGGCCTGACATTTGCGATTGCGAGCGTTCGGAGCGGCTGTGGCTGGAGTATGTGGTGTTTGAGCGGGCTAAGGATGGTTGTCGCGTGGGGAAGGAGTACTGTGTGGGTCGTGGGGTGCTGCGCTCGGGTCGTACCTGTGTCCAGCCTTCGCGGAACAGGTCGCACAGCTCCCAGCATGCCTGGATGGCGGATCCTAGTAGTTCCTCGTCCGCGGGCTTGCCGTCGCGGCTATTTTGTCGAAGACTGAAGAGCATCTCTGCGAGTGACCAGCAGGCGTGCAGTAAAGAGTCGGTCTCCTCTGGAAGTGAAGTTCGTTGCTTCATCAGACGGTGGCACAGGGTCAGGTAAAAGTCCATGGTGCGTTCTCGAAATGTCTCGGGTAGAGCACGATCATGCGCGTTGTACAAGTGGTTGTTCAGTTCGAAACTGACTCTGAGCACAGAGTCAGACGCTTCGTCGCCTCGCTGACGGACGTCAAACAGCGCCTGGCAGAAATCACGGCAGAGTTCCAATGTTGGCCTTATTTGTACCGAGGGGTGCTCAGCACGGCTCTCGTAGAGTTTCTGACATAACTTCCAACAAGTTCTCCAGGCGTGCTCTTGAACATCGGCCCTCCCACCAGAGTAGTGGAACATTCGCGTGCGATGGTGTTGGCTCAGCTTGGCCAGAGAATTGCAAAGCGTCCAGCACTCATTCAGAGCACTGTGCAACTCACCAATCTCTCTCTCTGACTCGTTTATTCCGTGCAAGGCCTCGCCCATCGTTTGTGCTCCAATAGATACAGAGTTGTCCGGTGAGTGAATCGAGTGCATGGACCGGCTGTCGTCTGGATCTATGGCCGAGCTGGCAGACGAGTCCGTAGTCGCATTGTCGTCATTCTCGGCAATGTCGGCCAGACTGGCGCTCATCCGCCCACTCCGCCTCTTGTCCTCCATCTGCTCATGTTCCTGCCGAGTCTGGGCGCGTGGCGTGCTGCGATCAGGAGGACCTGTGGGCACAGAGGTGTCGATGGGAGTAGTATATGCATAATTGTAGTTGTGCTGAGGACATTTAGCCTCCACAACCTGAGTGAGAGCAACATGGGCGTGACGAACCTTGTCATCGAGATCAGGAATCATGTTGGCCTCTGGTGTTGATGGCGACACCACGGCCGTGCTCTCGGACGCGTGTGCATTCGAAGACGCGCCGGAGGTACTCGACCGGTCCTGGTGTCTGCATCAGCGGCTATGTAGTGCAACCATGTCGGACGCAAAACATACAAATTGTTTGAAGTGTGCAGGTGCATGTATAACTGATGGCGGCGCATCGTCTGAATCTGCGCGTGTTCGCACGGCGACTGACGTGTTGAGTCTGTTCGGCTGCGGGACGTCAGTTGCGTGCAGCTGAAGCTCTGATGTTGTTGTGGCATACCATTGCGCGACTTCCCTGGCTCACCGGGCTGACTACGTCTTCGGTGCCCGGCGACTTGATGTCGCTCGTGCCTTCCTCGCCTACCTGGTTCTCCTGCGCATCGTCTTCTATCTGTGGTGGGGTTAGCCCCGCCAAACATTTGAAGACTCTCAACGCGACGTGACGCTACGCTTCCTACCTCGGTGTGGTCGGTGTGGTTCGTGCCATTGCTGTCAACAGGTGACGGATCCACTGTTGCAGGATATGGGCTCGGAGGGGGAACGAGATGGTCAGACGTGTTGGAAGACCTTGACGACGACATCAGCACTAGCACTCGTGGCCACGAAACTCTCAACACGGGGCGATCGCACCTATTTGATTGAAAGACCTGCGAGAACGGGGCCGGAGAGCTCGGCGAGTCGGTGTACGGGCTGAAGGCAGACTTCAGGTGGCCAGCGGTTGGTGAAGGCATGAGTTGGGTAGCGGTTGCCATGCTTTACCTTGCCGCCACAGTGCTGCGCCGACTTTGAGCGCCGCGGTCGATCTCCTCGTGGAGTGCTGTCGGTCTGGAGAGAGGCTGCCTATCAGTATTGCGGCGGCACCCTGCGATGTTTGACGTCTCGCAAGGCTGAGCGACGTGCCCTCTCACGGGACAGGACGAATCAGGAGCAGATATGCGGCGCGAAAGCGTTGGACCAGCGAGGGAAGCGCTTCGGCCTATATTAAGAGAAGAAGGGCGAAGCTTATAGACGCAGTCGCAAAAGCAGGCCGGCTGCCGGAAGAAGATCAATGGACAGAAAGTCGTTTGGTTGTTTCGAAAGACTGGTTGTTCTGCCTCGGTGGAGATGCTACCGTGAGCAGCCAGGCGTCGAGCTGGTGTAACGAACTGCTCCTTCAGTGCCTGCTCACCCGCCTACAGCTGTCGGCAAGCCACCCCTTGGCGTGTCAGGCCAATCGCAGCGCCCTGTGGGACGAAGCCGCAAGGATGACTGGGGATGGCGCTGAGTTAAGCGCCGAGGGGTGCAGCTAGATTGCTGCTAACTGCGGGATTGCTCGCCCACACTTCCAACGACACCACGCTGGAACCTCCATATGCCCGCTGCTCTGGTCGAAGCGATGGTGGATTACACGACAGACGTCGTTATCGAACTCCCGTGGGAACGTGTCGTCCATCAGCCTGCTCAGCATAGCGAGTCCCGTCAGCCTCCATCAACACACTCTCCTCTCCTGACGAGCCACCCGTCCAACATGGACATTTCCTAGTCTGAACGACGCACAGTTGTGCTGAGAGCCAAGGCTAGGCCTCCACATCTGCTAATGCACAACCTTCCTCACGCAGTCTACCTCAAAGAGACTCTATCATGTGCGCGGACCTGCAGCGTTGCGGCACAGGTAAGAGATTGGCCCGTCTGACGGCTGTATCTTATCCGCGAAAATCGCCCCATCGACTTCTCAACGACGTGGCGGACTTGCAACGAATAAATACAAGACAGGTGTGACAGCTCGGAGCTTCATGCAGCGCGTCACTTCTCGACAGATCATTGCAGTGAGCATGGCACCCACGTTGTGACTGCAGCTGCGAGCACGATCGTCGTTTGTCGATTATCATCCATGACTCGTTAGTTTTGTCTCCGGATTGTCAGCTCCAGTTACCAGACGCTCGGATGCACGGGTTGGACCAACCACGGCCGACCTGTATCAACCTCGCTTCGAATACACATCTGTCTTTCCTCTTTGGATCCAATACAATAATGTCGGTGCTACGTCTCGATTTTGAGTGGCGGTTGTTTGTCGTTCGTACAAGCAGTTCCCCTGCTTCCATCCTGGGAATAAGAGGCACGAACTCGCGTTGTGACACCGCGCCACAGCCGCGCATAGCAGATTAGCCGCGCTCATGGCTTTAGTCGTCGATGCAGGCCCGCAATGCTGCCCTCTAGATGTTGGCCATGAGGTGGCATGTTCGGCCTTTCTGGTATAAAACCATCTCCACATTGCCAGCACCACCAACCTCACCGCTCTCTGGACTCGACTCATTGACCACTTTACGGCGAGATCTATGAGCCTTGCCCCGCCAGATCTTCTTCGCGTGTTACTACTGCCCCACTTCGAAGCTTATGGGCGCGTAATGCTTTGATCTCTCTGGCAAAGTTCACCACCAACAGAACACTCCACATCGCTTGTCTGAGTCGAGTATGAATACACTCTGCCGTGCAGACCAAAAGAGCGGAGCAATCCTGTTCCGCAACATCATCATCGAAGTCTTAGGCAGTAAGTCCTCAGACACAGGGTCCAGACAGATGCCTACTCACGCATGATTAGCAGTGATCTCTAGCTCCGGCCATGCAGCACCCTCTTGAATTCTTTCAAGACTAGAGTATTTGTCGAGCGTAAACACAATTACTGAATGCTCGTGCAAGACAAACAACTTTCGCCATCACCAGATCTTCCAACACCAAGCTTCACCGATCACGTTGCGGCGAGAGGCTCACTCGTCATCCCTGTGGCGCACGAACGGAAATTCTCCGATGAGATTTGCACACACGGCCTTTGACCCTTGTCCCACGACCTCAAATCTGCCTTGGGCTTTTTGTACAGCCTCATTCGGCGCGTCAAAGTAATTTGCAAAGTGACGATCAGTTATGATCAGTGAGCATTTGTAGACCTGATATGGAAAGGCGAGGTGTGTTGAGTACCGAATGTTTTGGTGAGTAGAGCAATGTGCTGTGTGCGATTGACAAGTATTGAGCTTTTATTCGCAGAGTAGTGTAGTTGGCAGTGGTGTGATGCTTGATCTGATCTACGCGAACGACACCATCGATGTCAGACTCTTGACACAAGAGTCGAGATACAGACAATCAATCCCGCTTTCCCATCGCCCTCCTCCGGATCCCAATGCCCAAAGAAAACACGATTTTTTTGTCAAAAGATCAATTACGATGCTTCCAGACGTCCATGTCGTTCCCAAACGCGTCCCCTCAACCCAACCGTGTGGGCACCAACAAGCCAATAGAAGCGCGGTACCAACCGCCCGGCGCCCTCAGCCCGTGTCTCGGCAAGCCATCGCTTGTTGCGACTCAACTTCCGAGGAGTAGTGTATGCTGCGGAAATAAGAGGATAAAGGATCCTTTTGGATGGAGAATCTACATGTCGTTGAAGTTGTTATATCTTGCGAAAAGTGGTGCGTTGTATGGATTGAGGTCGCGTTGTAGGTTCGAGCTTACATGCACATCATAGTACATCGCATGTGCTTCGCATGTGCAGTTGCATGCTACTCTCAACGAGGGAGTGTGCGAGGCGCTTTTACACGTGCTGTAAAGTGTCGCTCGGGATGCGACACCACCTTGGACATCCAAGCCAGTCCTACAAATCATCAGATGTAGTAATCCCCTGTAGTATTCCCCTCCCACCAAGCCCCAAACCACCATCCCTAATCCCTTTACCGCTGGATTATATAACCCGCGCCCTCGCCCATACCCCTAACCTTCCCCTCCACCACTTTCTCCGGCAGTCCCAACTCCGTACAAATCTCGTCAAAAGAATGCATGCCATTTAGAAACCTCAATAACGGCAGTCCACTTTCCCGGTCCTGTTCGTTCGCCTCGAAGGCAGGCGCGGCGTCTTGCATGGGCTGATTATTCGTCTGTGATTGAGGATTCAGAGACGTGGTGGACGCGACGCTCGGTCTGTGGAGCGAGAAAGAGGGATGGTTGGTTGATTGTGAGGCGTGGTGGGCGCGGAGAGTTGCAGTTTCCGAATCACGTAGATTGGCTGTCGACGTTGCTGCACTTGTTTGTAGACTTGTTGGCGGTGCAGGCGGCATTGCGGTCGAGGTCGCGATGGCGTACTTGTGCACGCGGTATAGGAAGCCTTTGATTATGCCGAATGTGATGAGGCGCCGGACGTCGATGCCTTGGAGCAATTCGAGGTGGTCGAGGACCCAGTTCTTCAGCGTCAGGCCTTGGCGTAGGGAGGTGTAGAGTTGGACGAGCGTGAAGTGGTCAATGTGCCACTCATCTGTGTCTTCCTCTTTCTTGGACGATGTGGTGTGGCCATCAAGCGTAGACGATCTGAGGGTCGAGCTGATAGCATCGCTGTGCTGTGACGCAGCTGAAGAAGATCGCGATGCTTCGTCATCGTGGTGGCTGTGTTCGGTTTCGCTGCTCATGCGAATCGTTCGCGTGTCTGAGCCTATGCGCAGTCTCGGGACGCGAACATATCGCGCGCATTCTTCCTTGACTTCGTCGTCGACTACGAAGCCGCCTATTTCTGCGGTGCATGCATATATTGCGCCGAAGCTGAAGATGTCGAGCAGTACTAGAGAGCCGTAGTACACCAGATGTTGTATGGCTCTCCGTGTCAAGGAGAGATCGGTGTCCGCCATGTGTGCTATACGTGACACGCTATTTATGCCGTTGATAAAGGGTAGAACGCGGTTCAGTGTGAGGTCGGACGATATAGGCGAGTGGAGGCTGGAGAGGGATATGGTGAGGACCGGGACTTGGTGGGCGAGGATGGGTGGTGGGGGCGGCCGGGTAGGGAAGAGCTTGAGGTTGATGGTATTCGAATCGTCTGTTTGCGGTATCAGCAGTGCGCGTGATAGGTGTGAGAGGTACATCGCTCACCAATGGGTATCATGCACTCAGCATAGTTATTCAGATCTTCCAGCACCATCTCACACAGCGCATACACCTTACTACCACCACCGATCCCAAACTCACCAACCCCGTCCCCTTCATCCGTTGCCTCTTTCGTATCGTCGTCCCAAACACCCACTTCTTCCTTACTCAGGAATCCACCCTGTTCTTCCAGCCCCCTCAACAACCTCCCAAGCTTCCGTACCACCTCGCCATAACACGCCCAGTCGAGCTCACTCTCGCCGACTACGATCGCAAAGTTGAAGATGAACTCATTTCTGCTGTATCGGTCGCCCTTTATGCACACGGGGTAGCCGATGACACGATAGTGGTTCACGCAGAACGTAAGCAAACGGTCGCAGAACTGCTGGTTTGGAATGAGGTTCTGCGTTACCGAAAGAAAGGGGAAGAGTGGATATGGATTGGGTGGCGCATCCTCGTCTTCGGCCTTGCGCTTCGGCTTGGTGATGCTGTTGGGGGGAACCTGGTGGAGGACGCGCGAACCTGGGATTGTGAGACTCGCAACGTGAGTATGGGACAACGACAAGCTACCTTTCTCGTGGTGGAAGCGCGTGTAGAAAATAGCCTCGATTGCGCGCGTAGGCATTAGCACTGTTGAGATATAAGGCTATTGTGGCGCGTGGACTACTACATGGTGCATTCAAGGAGCGAGAAGTTCGCGATGTGGGCAGCTTGAGGGGACAGTGGTTCGCATGACTCGTGTAGCCAGTGGATGCATTCACTGTGGTTGCTCGCAAATAGAAGGTGCTTCTCGCGCTCCAGCAACTGCACACAATGGTAATCCATTGTTGATTGACACGCGGGCGAGCAGGCTCAGAGACATCCTCCATATGTTGCTCTCTTTCTCCTTCAAGGTCTGTTTGTACTATCCCAGATGTCTTCAGCGTGAGTACTAGTCTCGAGTATACAGCGAATCACAGGACCACGCAAGCAGCTCAGCCGTTTTCTACGCATCTATAAATCTACGATATACACGGATTCCGGAAAGTCATTGCGGCCGATTGGCTCATGGCCACAATGGTCGCGTGAAGCAGATGTCCACGTGCTGCGTCATACCGAGGCTTCTTTTTAGTGTCTTGGCTTCACTGCATCCACATTCACATGTCTTCCCCGGATTTAGGTCCTGGCATCACCATTGTGGCATTGTCACAAGCGTCTGCGTGCTAATATACCCCAGCTTCCTCTAACTTCGCAACTCCTCTTTCCTGCTTCACAACTTACGCACTTGTGTTCTTCAATCCTCCCCAGAACCACAAATAGACTGTGAAGTTTCAAAGCGAACTTTTGACAAGATGTCTCTTAAAAACGGTGAGTAGGATGTCTTCTTTCGCACAAGATCCGTGGAGATCTAGAGACGTATTGGTGCTCATCTTTGAGGGATGCGCTTTGCCAGCTCGAGGCGCATCAGAGGTCGGCGCATCAACTGGAGCACCCGCAAAGACCCAGCGCCATCCTCGACTACCACAGCACCACACATCATCGTATACTAACACTCTCCAGATGCCTTCCCCGCCTCCGCCGCCTTCGACGAAATCTCGCGCGCCATCTCAGGCTCCGACGCCGACCGCAAAGACGCCATCAAAAAAGGCGGCGCTATCTTTGCCTTCACGCTGAAAAACAGCGCCTCGGACACCGAGTCGTGGTACATCGATCTCAAGGAGACGGGCACCGTAGGCAAGGGCCTGGCGCCAGAGGGCAAGAAGCCTGCTGTTACGCTGCAGCTTAGCGATGCCGACTTTGCGAAGTTGGTGGCGGGCAAGGCGAATGCGCAGAAGCTGTTTATGAGTGGGAAGTTGAAGGTTAAGGGGGATGTTATGAAGGTGAGTTTTTTGGGTGTCGAGGGCACTGGGGTGGATGGGAGATCAATGGACTGACTGTGTGACTAGGCTACTAAGTTGGACCCGATATTGAAGAAGGCGCAGACTGGGGCGAAGTTGTAGATGGTGGATAGCAGTGTCTTGCAAATATAATCAAGTTACCTACTCGACGTTCCCAATTCGTGAATTGTTCAACATTGTTCAGGCTAAGTAACAAAGTTGGTGTGCGTTCCTGTTAGCAGCGGCGCATTAGGTGAAAAATAGAGACCATGAGCTACGTCTCTGCTTCTATAGCCCTAAGCCGTTTCTGAACACCTTTTCTACTTCTAAGAATACCCCGTGCGACTTGTCTGTCAGATGTGATCACAAATCCATCATCATGCTCTGCACGTGCTAGCGTACCAGGAATCCGCCGCCGGCTGTGACGCGTCTGAACCAACGCGTCTTCATCCGAAAATCCTTCTGCCACTCTTCCAACCAACCTCAAATCAACATCGCCACCTCAGAAAGCACGACACCGCTGGACCTCGCTGATGAAGAACGACCTGCACAAAACATTCGGAGAAATCTTCAATGATGACATCGCCGCCCTCCGCAACCAATTTATCGAAATCCAGCAGTACAAAACCATTCGCGACGAGTCATTAGCATGGGCACGGAAGTTGCGCTTTCTAGACATTTCGAATGTGCCAGATCTGACACAACTGAGTGAAGAGCGCGACGTGTGGTCACACAAGTACAATGAACAGGGTCGAAGGATAGAGACACGCGCGGAAAGACCGAAATTGACCATTCCCATCGTCGAGGAAGACGAGGACGATGATGAACCGCCCAAGTATCTTGCTGTGTCGTGGAAATGGATAGGGCGAGGCGAGACTATCCCGTATGGCTGCGACTATACACAGGCCTTTCGATACTACATTGAGCGACCAGACTCGACCACGGCTCATGTCAGCTCTTTCCCTGATCGCTACTTGGACAGGGTTATTCGGGTCGCTCAGAGCCATGGCATTACTAAAATCTGGGTGGATACCGAATGCATCTATCAAAGAGAGGAGGACAAGGCAACGCATCCGAGAGATAAAGAGCTCGGCGTGCAAGTGATGGACTTGGTCTATGAGGATGCCACTCTGGCTGTCGGTTTGCTCACGACTGGACTTATGCATCAAGAGGAGGTGGACATATTAGCCAGTCTTCTCAGCGGTGCCGTATTTGTTGGTGGCGAAACGAAGAGCGTCACACTTCAGCCTGACGTAAACTTGATTAAAGTACAGATGATCATAATGAGGATTTTGAGCGATCCACGCTGGTCACGAGCCTGGATTTTCCAAGAAGATCATTTGGCATCGTATCACATGAAACTGCTTATTCCACACTCCGAACACATCGACAGGGGACGACTCTACAACTTCGGCGATGTTCCTGGAGAATTGCAAGTCGATGTCTTCCGCTTTCGAGAGTGCGTTACTGCGTTTTGTCTAGCTCAATCCGACATGAGCCGATGGCCATCAAATGAAATGCTGCAGAAGGCGAAGCGGTACAAAACTTTCAATACCACTAGTACGGCAGTCTACCCGAGCACGACACACAGTGTCCTGTTCGATATTACCAGCCGATCCATCGAAAAGGAGCATGATAGAGTTGCAATCTTAGCGAATGCTCTGCGATTTTCCATTCGTCTGGATACTAGTACTGCCTCGCCCCTAGTTGGGCAGGAGAGGTACAGCCTATCAGCCACGTTGCTGGCGCTCATACTGATCAATGGTGAGATACTCCACCGCAGCGACAATATTCTGAATCATACGGTACAATCGTACATCGAGCAGAACAAGTATTTGATCAAAGCACCTCCTGTTGGCAAGCAGCAGACTTTCATCAACCACTGTCGCTTCAGATGGTCTGTCATCACAGAACAAGGACTCAGAACCCAAGGCTGGACCTTCCGACTCTTGACCGATAAGGTCCCGTCCGGCGACACTAGCACAGCGAGCTGCATCAGCTTCAGCGAGACCGAGCGAACAGCCCTACGCCATCTGCGTGAGGATGATGAATCGCAATTGCGGCAGCCTCGTTGCGTTCTTAACGAGCTAGAGCACGAAGTCTTAGAAACAGTCATTTCCAGACTAGAGGCCAGATGGCTCAGGTGCAAATTAGCTGACCTGCTGCGGCGTAATCTCGAGATAGATCGTCACCCACCGCCGCGTGGTGAACAAAAAGCAGCAATCACTACAATGCTGAGAATGATGGCGGCGGTCGTCCAAGCACTCATCGAAGGCCAAGAAGTACGTCTCGCATGCTTGAACACACATACGAGGCAGAATCCACCTTCGGCAATGTTCATTTCGCCTCCGGGTGGATACTTTGGAGAGAGACAGGACCCTCTTTCGTCGGTATTCGTGTTCACGAGCTGGGCTGACCCGCCTGCGCACCACCAGGAGAGACTAGCCAGCTTGGAAGTCGCACCGTATCATCAGGAGAACGCAACCCCGAATGGCAAGCGATTGATCGACGGCGATATTCTCAGAAGCCACTCGTGGGTCAATGGCGTATGGGATGCAAAGGGTGAGCCCTTGGGGACGTACGTCTTTCCGTTCATGGATGATAGCGAAGCTGGAGGATCACACGGCATCAAGAGGAAAAGAGAAAGTGACACAAATGCAGACTGCGGTACCGAAAATGAAGGAATAGTTGGCAGACGATAACATCGCGACTTAGCAGTTCAGAACGCTCCGTTTCAACATCTAGTACACGGCTACTGCTTCACGTTCCTCCAATTGTCCCCAGGCATACGACTCCATATCTCAAACGTCCTCGGCTTGACCCACAACGGCTCCGTCACCGCAAGATACGGCCCATAGTATTCCTTCTTCAACTGTACCTATCCGATCGTTAGTATTCCCAACGCCCATCGGCCTCTCAAAACGACATACATTCATGAACCACTCCACGCTCGCGTTCCAGTGCTCGACAAAGCGGAATTCGCCCGGATTCGCAGGGTTCTGGAATACTTCGAAGAACGTGTTCTCAGGTTCGCCGATCACGCCTTCGTATGCTGGTTTGAGAGCTGCGAGGACTGGAGAGAGTGAGTGAGTGAAATGAGATGTATACACGGTCCGACGTACAAGCATCTGCATTCTCGGGCGCGACGTAGATTTTGACATGCAGTGAGAATGCCTCCAGGGCAGGGAGATTCGCGATGTCAGTGGCCATGGTTCAGAATGATGTTTTGGAGAAATACTGGGGTGTGATTGTAGCTTTATGCATGGGTAGCCCACGCCGCAATGCATTGGTGATCCTGCGCACTTGGCGGGTGGGGATGCTTACTAAAGTGAGATTCTGACATATTCTTCTGCAGGAATGTAAGCTCCGCTCTTGGCTGCGGACGAATAAAAGGCGGTGCGCATGATGAGGATCCATTCGACAGGTCGTGTCGCCGATGTTTGCGAATTCGCTCAATTGGGAATGGTTGGCAATCGCGTGTTGGTTGTGACTCCTGGAAATTGCGTCCAATCAACGGATGAGTAAAAGACACAGAACATGGCTCATGATGAACTCGCTAGATGGCGCTCTTCCCACTCACCCTCATGATATCGCGCTACTTCCCAGATGTTTGCTTAGAGCAATACTGAATACATCAAAGCCTCCATCATGCAACAGTCAGAAGTTGACATGGCCATGCCTTCCATAGGGTGACGTCGTGGTGTGTTTGGAGGCAGCACCGACCCAGTGAAGAAGACGTGGCTGAGTCACTGAGCAAGTGCAAGATGGCGACTGCTCTTGTGTTCGACCATTGTTTATCGAATCCCGACCCTCCAGCCCCCTAAGCAATATGAAAGAGGCCGTCAGGTACCTCAAGGCTTTATTCACTGAGACTGAACACTTCGAGGCACTCTTAGAGCTTACCAAGTACTTCACATCAATCTGCCGGCGATAATTCCAGTCTTGGCATTACAAAACACAGCACTAGGCGGCCCTGGCCGCGTATGTCGATGTCATCAGTCCCTCGCTCATCCCTTCTGTAAGAAGAAACACAACATACAAGCCCTCTTATTTATCACATTTACTCCCCCTCCCTCAGCTTTATCGCTAACGCCCCAGGCCCACTGGCCCCAGAACGAGAGCTCTGCTTCAGTGCTCAACACACCCGCGGCCCCACAGCCCGGAACCTAGATAGAGTCTTCTCAACTGGCGGAAATTACCCTACCAGACTGCACACACTGCCAACATCCAAAGAATAGGAGCACCTGAGTACCATACACGGCGCTGCCTGTCTTTCATGCCCCCTGGAAGGCTTTCATAGGACGTTAAACAATACATACATACATACATACATACATAGGCT